>ENA-OPCL01000945-OPCL01000945.1-human-gut-metagenome-genome-assembly--contig:-NODE-945-length-23069-cov-6.526940_pt1 | contig 23069 bp, 20 predicted proteins | sample MGYA00241251_ERZ501482 | MGnify/ENA primary metagenome ERZ501482 (study PRJEB25962, sample SAMEA2042581) | human gut metagenome | biome: human gut; feature: human-associated habitat; material: faeces... | reverse complement strand
GGGGCATGCCCCTTTATCCCAATTCCTTAATTCCAGTTTCATTTTACAATTGAGGGTAACAAATAATATCATAATCTCTGCATTTTTATCGTTTAGAGGATGTGAGAATTATGTTAAAATGTACACAAGTAGGTGAGATTTATGGATGAAAGAAGTAAGAAGTCACTTTATATCATTATTTGGCTTATTGTTGCAACACTATTAGGAACAGTTTATACAAGCTATCTAACACCACAAAAGACACATCTTGTCTTTGGGGCAACTTATATGACTATGAACAACCCTTTCTATGAAGTGGTTAATAACGAATTAAGAAAAGAAATAGAACAAAATGGGGATGAACTTATTGTACGTAATCCTGAACTTGATACAGATAAACAGAATGAACAGATAGAGGAATTTGTATCAAAGAAGGTGGATGGTATTTTTGTGAATCCTATTGATTCAAAGAAGCTTTCTTCTTTAGAATCTGCAAGAAAAGCAGGAATTCCAGTGATTGCGATAGATGCGTCTGTAGATAATACAGATTTGATTGATTGTGTTATTGAATCTGACAATTATAATGCAGGTGTTTTATGTGCTCAAAATATGATGAAAAGAATGCAATCAGCTAATATTGTCTTATTAAAACATTCTACTGTCGAATCAGCAGCTTCAAGAATACAGGGATTTGTAGATACGATTAAAGATTATCCACAATATCAAATTATAGACTCTGCAGAATGTGAAGGACAATTAGAACGTGCGATGCCTTTAATGCAGACAGTATTAAAAAAGCATTCAAATGTTGATGTTGTGATGGCTTTAAATGATCCTTCAGCATTAGGTGCACTCGCTGCCATAGAATCATTAAATCGTCAAGATATTATTGTCTATGGAGTAGATGGCACACCAGATTTAAAATCACTTATTAAACAGAGTCCTCTTATTGCAGGTACAGCTGCACAATCTCCACTTATGTTTGGAAAACTCTCTGCAAAGAAGATGTATGATATTCTTCAAAGAAAAGATATTCCAAAAATTATTGAAGTACCTGTCACATTGATTACTAAAGACAATATCGACTCCTATAGTGTAAAGGGGTGGCAATAATGTTGAAAAGTATTAGCTTAAAAAGAATCCGTACATTTATGATGTCTTGGAATTTCTTTATGATCACATGTTACGCAATGATATTTATGTTCAGTACAAACTATATTATTGTGAATAATCTTTCTAGAGACTTTCTAAGTTCTTTAAACTATATCCCAGAAAACCCAGGTTTGATCTTCTTTGAAACATTAATTCTTTTTAGCTGTGTTATTGTATTAATGAATTTCTTTGATCATCGTGTTAAAGAATATCCTTTTGAGAATCTTCTCTTTCTTTCTATAGAAACAATTCTAGGATTTTTCATAATGAAATCTCTTTATTTTAGCTATAATGGTATTATCTATTTAATATTCTGTGATGCATTATTTAGATTTAAAGAGAATAAATATGTCAAATGGCTGACAATTCCTTTAAGTTTGCTTCTTATAATATCTAACTATGATTTCTTTAATACATTATTTCCTCTTGTAAATGCGGATGCTTATTTCGAAGTTTATACAAGTACGACTAGAGGTTTATTGCAGGTAGGTATTAACTTCTTAGATATTATTAATCTTCTTTTCTTTATTCTCTTCTTAATGATTTATATTGCGAATGAAATACAGGAAAATGAACGTATGACTCAGGAATTAATCATGGTACATCAAGTCAATCATGAATTAGAGAATTATGCAGCAGTGAGTGAAAAGATTGCGGAAGATAAAGAAAGAAAAAGACTTGCTCGTGAAATCCATGATACTTTAGGTCATGCCTTAACAGGTATTGCAGCAGGTGTAGATGCCTGCATTGCAATGATTGATATCAATCCAGAAGCAACCAAGAAACAATTAATGGTCATTAGTAAAGTAGTCAGACAAGGAATTGTGGATGTGCGTAACTCTTTAAATAAATTACGTCCTGGTGCTCTTGAACAGCATGGCTTTAAAGGGGCTATAGAAAATATGATTGAAGAATTCACAAGTGTCAGTGATCTCACAATTTCTCTAGATTATCGTCTAGATAAAGTAGATTTTGAAAACACTAAAGAAGATATCTTATTTAGAGTTATTCAGGAAAGTGTTACGAATGCAGTAAGACATGGTGATGCAACGCACATTGATATTTCATTATATATAGAAGATAATAATTTATATCTTAAGATTCAGGATAATGGACAGGGATGTGAAGAGATTCATTATGGTTTTGGATTAAAACAGATGAAAGAACGTTTAGGTATGATTAATGGGAAGGTCGCTTATGATGGTCATCATGGCTTCTTAACTATTGTCACTATACCTTTGCAGGAGGGAGAACTATATGATTAAGGTAATGATTGCAGATGATCAGGAACTGATTAGAGAATCATTAAAGATAGTATTAAGTACACATGTTGATATTGATGTGGTAGATACTGCATCAGATGGTTTTGAAGTATTAAAATGTTTAGAAAAGTATGTTGTTGATGTTATTTTAATGGATATTCGTATGCCAGGTATGGATGGTGTTATGGCTACTAAGGAAGTGAAGGCGAAATATCCTAATACAAAGATTATTATATTGACTACTTTTGATGATGATGACTTTGTTTTTAGTGCTTTGCGTTATGGTGCGAGTGGTTATTTATTAAAAGGTGTATCAATGGATGAACTCTATAAAGCAATTGTGACAGTTAATACAGGAGGGGCAATGATTAATCCTGATATTGCGACAAAAGTCTTTAGTATGTTCTCTAAGATGCAGCAGAACAACTATACTATTAAAGTAGATGAAAAAGATGTAGAAACATTAAGTAAACCAGAATGGAAGGTTATACAGCATGTAGGATATGGCTTATCTAATAAAGAAATAGCCCAGAAACTCTTCTTATCAGAAGGAACAGTCAGAAATTATTTAAGCTCTATACTCTCTAAATTAAACTTAAGAGACCGTACTCAACTTGCGATATGGGCAGTAGAGAGTGGTTTACTTACAAAGGCGATTGACGATGAGTAGAGTTAAACTTGTATTAAGTATAGTAGTATTATCACTTTTCTTTATGATAGTGGTCAATTATCCTAATACCATTACTTTAGAACTAGGTGTTTTTTCTGGAAGTAACTGGGGTGTACCAAGTGGTGAAAGCTATAAGATTATTGATGGGGCTATAGAAAGATTTGAAAAGAAATATCCTGGAATAAAAGTAGAGTATGAGAATGGTATTATGAAGAGTGATTACTCTTCATGGCTTTCTGATAAGATTGTGAGAGGGAAGGAACCGGATGTCTTTATGGTTCTTGATGATGATTTTAATACATTAAGTTCTATTGGGGCATTGGCAAATATCGATACATATATCAATCATGATCAGACATTTAGTTCAAAAGATTATTATTCAAGTGTTTTAAAGGCAGGTACCTATTCTAAGCACCAATATGCATTACCTTATGAATGTAATCCTACACTCATGTTTGTGAATAAAACACTCTTAGAAGAATGTCATATTGATATGCCTGATAACGATTGGACCTTGGATGATTTCTACACAATATGCAAGAAAGTAAGTGAGTATTCTAATAACTATTATGGCTGTTATGATTATAAATGGCTTGATTCTATCTATGGATATGGAACACAGGTATTTAATGAAACAGGAACAAAATGTTTCTTGGAACAAAGTGCTGTTAGAAATGCATTGGAATTCTATCGAAAACTTAATAATCTTAACAAGGGACATAGTGTCACTTCTGAAGAATTTGATAAAGGCTTAGTGGCTTTTTCACCACTCTCTTTATCAGTCTATCGTACTTATAAACCATATCCATGGCGTATTAAGAAGTATTCTACATTTGAATGGGATTGCCTTAAAATGCCAACAGTAAGTAAAGATAAAGGTAGTACACAGGTTTCTACATTACTTATGGGGATGAGTAGTAAATCTTATCATAAATCACAGGCCTGGGATTTACTAAAAGAACTATGTAATGATACGAAGACTCAGCAGTCTTTAACACACTATTCTCAAGGTATTTCACCTTTAAAGAAGGTTGCACAATCTCAGACTATTATTGATATGTTAGATGAAGAATCAGGAGATAGTCAGATGAGTATGTCTTTATTGAATCAAGCACTTCTTGTTGCACGTAATAGAGAGAAGTTTAAGAAATATGATTCAGCAATGACAATGATTGATAACGGCATTGCTAAGATTGTTCATTCAAGTGATGACTTTGATCTTTCTTTAATAGAATTACAAAAAGAAGTAAACAAATATCTCAATGATTAGAGTGGTTTAACCACTCTTTTTTTAATATGACAAATGTCATATTAAAGATATGACTTTAGACAGATGGATTGAAAGCGTTTGAATGCTAGAATTTAATCACAGGAGGAGAAGAAAGATGAAATATGTAGTACTTGTAAGCCATGGTGAGTTTGCAAAGGGATTAGCCAATGCACTTAGCATGTTAGCTGGAGAAAAGAAAGAAGTCATTGCAGTTGGATTAGAGAATGGTAAAACTGCTGATGAATTCGCTGAAGTATTTAAGGAAGCAGTAAGTCCTATTACTGGAGAAGATGAAATCATTCTTCTTGGTGATTTAATTGGTGGATCACCATTAACTACTGCACTCAATGTAATCAATGAAAAAGGTTTAACAGATAATACAGTTGTCCTTGGTGGTATGAACCTTCCACTTGCATTAACTACAGTATTAATGAAGGATAACATGGATAAGGAAATGCTTCCTCAGGCAGTACTTGGTGAAGCACATGAAGCATTAAAAGAATTTAAACTCGCATCAGATGATGACGAAGAAGACGATATTTAAGGAGGAAAATAAATATGTCAGTTTCATTTATTCGTATTGATGACCGTATGATTCATGGTCAGACTTGTACTCGCTGGGCTAGAGAATATCCTTGTGATGGTTTAGTAGCAGTTAATGATAAAGCAGCAGGTAACAGCGTATTAAAGGCTGCTTATAAAGCTGCAAGTGGTAAAAAGACATTTGTCTGGACACTTGATGCTTTCGCTAAGAAATCTCAGAAGGTATTAGACTCTGATACTCAGTATTTCTTAATCACTAAGAACCCTGTTGATATGGCTACAATTCTAGTAGATCAGGGATTCAAGTGTGGTATTGATACAGTTATTGTTGGTCCTTGTAATGATCGTGAAGGCGCTGTAAAGCTTGGTAATAACCAGTCTATTACTCAGGAAGAAGCAGATGCATTCGAAAGAATTTCTAAAGCAGGTTATAAAATCAAATTTGCCTTACTACCAGATGTTTCAATCGGTACATGGGATGATTTCAAAGGTAAATTCGGTTATTAACAAATATTATATTTAAGGGAGAAAAAAAATTATGGAAATTAGTTGGTTTCAAGCTGCCCTACTTGGCCTATTTGCTTGTTTATCAAGTATGCCAGGTTTAGGTGGTACTTCTATTGGTAACTACACTTTAGGTAGACCTTTAGTTGGTGGTTTAATTTGTGGTCTTATCTTAGGCGATTTAAAGACAGGTATTCTTGTTGGTATCGCTATGCAGTTAGTTTATATCGCATTAGTTACTCCTGGTGGAACAGTATCTGCAGACGTTCGTGCTGTCAGCTACATTGGTATCCCACTAGCAATGATTGCGGTTCATTCTTATGGTTTAAATCCTGCTTCAAGAGAAGCTCAGGGTCTTGCTACTTCATTCGGTTCAATGGTTGGTACATTAGGTACAGTATTATTCTATGGAACAGCTACTATCAACTTAGCATGGCAGCATATTGGCTGGACTGCAGTTGAAAAAGGTGATTTCAAGAAATTATACACAGTTGACTGGGTACTTCCTTGGATCTCACATATCATTTGTTCATTCATTCCAACATTAATCATGTGTAAAATGGGTGCACCAATGGTTGACTTAATCAAGACTTACTTACCAATGGATGGTCTTGCTATGAAGACATTATTCACTGTTGGTTCATTATTACCATGTGTCGGAATTGCTATCTTATTAAAACAGATTGTAACTAAAGCAGTAGATTTCATCCCATTCTTCTTTGGTTTCACTTTAGCTGCTTCACTTGGCATTAACTTAGTATCTGCAACATTAGTTGCTGCATTATTCGCTTTAATCAATTACAAAATCAAAATGCTTTCTTTATCAAAACCAGCTGTTGTTGCTGCAGATGATTTAGATGATGATGACGAGGAGGATATCTAAAATGGAAAAGAAGATTTCAAAGAAAACTCTATCAAAATCATTCCATCATTGGTACTATGGTAACCTTACATGTTTCTCACAGGAACATATGCAGACTTTTGGTTATTTAACATCAATGTTACCAATTATCGAAGAGTTATATGACAAAAAAGAAGATCAGGCAAAAGCTTTAAAAACATATACAGCTTTCTTTAACACTGAACCTCAGTTAGGTACTGTTATCGTTGGTGTTACTGCTGGTCTTGAAGAAGCACGTGCAAACGGTGCTCAGGACGTAGATGATGAAACAATTAATGGTTTACGTGCTGGTTTAATGGGTCCAATCGCTGGTATTGGTGACTCATTAGTAGTAGGTACTGTTATTCCTATCTTATTAGGTATCGCTTTAGGTATGAGTACTGGAGGATCTCCTCTTGGTGCTATCTTCTATATCATCGTATGGAACTTATTCGCATACTTTGGAATGAAGTTCTTATACTTCAAAGGTTATGAACTTGGTGGTAAAGCCGTAGACTTCTTAGTAGGTCCTCAGGGTGAAGCACTAAGAGAATCTATCACAATGCTTGGTGGTATCGTTATTGGTGCTGTTGCAGCTACTTGGGTAAGTATTAAAACTTCATTCACAATGACTGCAGTTGGTGCAACTAAGCCTTTCTTAGAATTACAGAAAACATTAGATGGTGTATATCCGGGATTCTTAACAGCAGCATTCGTTATTCTTTGCTGGTATCTATTAGCTAAGAAGAAAATGTCTCCTATCAAAGTAATGTTATTACTTGTAGTTGTTGCTTTCGTAGGTGTTGTTATTGGATTCTTCAACCCTGGATTAAAATACTAATACAAAGGAGCGTTCTATCATGAATAAAGAGCTTAAATTACATTATGTAGAAGAAGTAAAATATCAAACTAAGATGCTTAACAACTTAAAGAGATGGCTAAAGTGTTCAATCATTTTTTCCTCATTATTCCTTGCGTTCATTTTATTTGGACCTACATCTCTCATAACAAGAATCGTAGGTATTGTTGGTATGGTACTTTGTGTGATCATATCTGTGATCATTGGGCTTGGAATTAGAAATGGTAGAAACAACGTTAATAAGATATTAGATTTAATTCAATAATCCTATCAACTTATAAATTTAATTATATGAGCATCACTGATTGTGATGCTCATTTTTTTGGAGGTAATAATATGTATCAATGTATATTAAGTGATATTGATGGCACATTACTTACAGATGACCATCATATGAGTCCTAAAACAAGAGACGCTATTAAATCTTTAGATATTCCTTTCTTACCTGTCTCTGCAAGAAGTCCAGAAGGTATATATCCAATACTGAAAGAGAATGATATTGTTTGTCCAATGATCTGTTTTAGTGGAGGACTCATCTTAGATGAAAAGGGACAGGTATTATATGAAAATGGGATGAACTATAAACAGACAGAAGAAGTCATTACTTTTATTAAAGAAAAGAAGTTTGATTGTACTATTAATATTTATGCATTACATGATTGGTTAGTAGAGGATAAAGAAGATCCTCGTGTATTAAGAGAAGAACGTATAGTAAAAGCAGAAGCACAGAAAGGCACACTTTCTTCTTTAGATCCTTCTAGAAAAATACATAAGCTATTATGTATGTGTAATCCGCTTTATACAAAAGAGATAGAAAAAAGCTTAAAAGATAGATTTCCTCATTGTTCCATTGCCTGTTCTTCAGATATCTTAATAGAAATCATGAATGAAGGAGTCACTAAAGCAGATGCTATTAATCATCTATGTGATTATTATTCTATTAATAAACAGGATATTGTCGCTTTTGGTGATAACTATAATGATAAAGAGATGTTAGAGAGTGTAGGAATGGGTATTGCGATGGGAAATGCGCCTGATGATATTAAAAATATCGCAAAAGACGTAACAAGTACCAATAATCAAGATGGCATTTTCAAAGCCCTACAAAAATTAAATATTATATAGAAGAATTCTCCGGATAGATGTAGTATAATGTAAGCAATTACGGAGGAATAATATATGAAAAGATTATTGAATTGTACAACAAGTGAAATGCTTGCAATGAATGGAGAAGAATTAAAACAGTCTATTCTTGCATGTGAAGGAAGAACTGTCATGACTGAAACAGTAGTGGCTATTCCACCATTATTAGGAGACTTAACGAATGCGGAACTCGCTGTTTCTTTTGGTAGTGATATGGTTCTTTTAAACGTATTTGATTGCAATAATCCAGTGATCAATGGTTTACCAGAATGTGATGAACCAGTTAGGAAGTTACAGGAATTAATTGGTAGACCAGTAGGATGTAACCTTGAACCAGTAGACTTAGATGCTGATATGCTTGAAGAAAGACAGACAATCGCATCTGGTAGACAGGCAACTGCAGAAACATTTAAGAAAGCACAGGAATTAGGATTCAACTTCATCTGTTTAACAGGTAACCCAGGTGTTGGTGTATCTAATCATTCAATTGCAGTTGCAATTAAGGAAGCTAAGAAATATTTTAAGGGCTTAATTATTGCTGGTAAGATGCATGGTGCCGGTGTTAATGAACCAGTTGTAGATTTAGAAGCTATTAAGGAATTCATTGATGCAGGTGCTGATGTGATCTTAATGCCAGCTGTAAATACAGTACCAGGATTATCTGAAGCAACAGTGACTAAAGCATGTGAATATATTCATGCACATAATGCTTTAGCACTATCTGCAATCGGTACAAGCCAGGAAGGTGCAGATACTGAAACAGTCAGAGAAATCGCGATTGTGAATAAAAGATGTGGTGTAGACATTCAGCATATCGGTGATGCTGGATGGTGTGGTATGGCTTTACCTGAAAATATCATGACGTTAAGCGTTGCCATTAGAGGAAAAAGATGGACATATCATAAAATTGCTTCATCTGTAAACAGATAATTGGTAAGAATAGTATTTTTGATTGTATATAAATATTTAATTGTGCTATAATTCGTCGTAGGAGGATGATAATTAATGGATAAATTAACAATTAGAGATATTGATGTCGCAGGCAAGACAGTTCTTGTACGTGTAGATTTCAATGTACCAAGAGACAAAGACACAGGAGAAATTACAGACGATAACAGAGTTGTTGCTGCATTACCAACAATCAACTACTTATTAGATCACAACCCAAAGGCTGTTGTACTTTTCTCTCACTTAGGTAAGATCAAGAAGGAAGAAGACAAAGCTAAGAACGATATGGCTGTTGTTGCTCCTAAACTTGCTGAATTATTAGGAAGAGATGTTAAGTTCGTAAACGCTACTCGCGGTGCTGAACTTGAAGAAGCAGTTAAGAACGCTGAAAACGGACAGGTTATCTTAGTTCAGAACACTCGTTATGAAGCTGGTGAAACTAAGAACGATCCTGAATTAGGTGCTTACTGGGCATCACTTGGTGATGTATTCGTAGAAGATGCATTCGGTTCAGTTCATAGAGCTCATGCTTCAACTGTAGGAATTGCTGCTCATTTACCAGCAGTTGCAGGTTTCTTAGTAGAAAAGGAAATCGCTTATATTGGTAAGGCTGTATCTGATCCAGAAAGACCTTTAGTAGCTATCTTAGGTGGTTCTAAAGTATCTTCTAAGATCGGTGTAATTGAAAACTTATTAAACATTGCTGATAAGATCATTATCGGTGGTGGTATGTGCTATACTTTCGCTAAAGCTCAGGGACATACAGTTGGTTCTTCATTAGTTGAAGAAGATAAGGTAGACTTAGCTAAGTCATTCATCGAAAAGGGTGGAGATAAGTTAATCCTTCCAATCGACTCTGTAGTAAGCAGTAAGTTTGGTGAAGATGGAGATATCAAGGTTGTTGGTGAAGATGTACCAGAAGGATACATGGGTCTTGATATTGGTCCTAAGACTGTTGAATTATTCGCAAAAGAACTTGAAGGTGCTAAGACAGTTATCTGGAATGGCCCTATGGGTGTATTCGAAATGCCTAAGTTCGCAGAAGGTACTAAAGCTGTATGTAGCATGTTAGCTAACCTTAAGGGTGCTAACACTATCATCGGTGGTGGTGACTCTGCAGCTGCTGTTAAGCAGTTAGGATTCGCTGATAAGGTATCTCATATTTCTACTGGTGGAGGAGCATCATTAGAATATATGGAAGGTAAAGTATTACCAGGTATCGCTGCTATCAACGATAAATAATTTTTCGAGGAGATATAATTTAAAATGAGAAAACCAATTATTGTAGGAAACTGGAAAATGAACCATGGCATCGCAGAAACAAAGGAATTTGTTGCTGCTGTTGATGGTAAAGTAACTGATAAAGCTGATTGGGGTATTGCTACTCCTTTCTTAGATTTAGCAACTGCTAAAGAAGGCGCAAAGAACTTAATCGTTGCTGCTGAAAACTGCCATTTCAAAGACAGTGGTGCTTATACTGGTGAAGTAAGCGTTGGAATGTTAAAAGAAATCGGTGTTGAATGGGTTATCTTAGGACATTCTGAAAGAAGACAGTACTTCGGTGAAACTGATGAAACTGTTAACTTAAAGATGCTTCAGGTATTAAACAACGGTATGACTCCAATCGTTTGTGTTGGTGAATCTTTAGAAGAATATGAAGCTGGAAAGACTCATGATGTAGTTAAGACTCAGGTTGTTGCTGCATTCAAGGATGTTACAGCTGAAGCTGCTGAAAGAGTAGTTATCGCTTATGAACCAATCTGGGCTATCGGAACTGGTAAGACTGCAACTAATGAAATCGCAGAAGACGTTTGTGGTTACATTAGAGGTGTAGTTGCTGAACTTTATGGTCAGGACGTTGCTGAAAAAGTAAGAATTCAGTACGGAGGATCTGTAAAGCCTGCTACATTAAAAGCTTTACTTGAACAGCCAAACATCGATGGTGCTTTAGTTGGTGGAGCATCATTACAGGTTGAATCATACGTAGCTATGATCGAAGCTTTAAACGACTAATTATTTAAGAGATGATTCCTTTGGAATCATCTTTTTTTGTGTATGAAACACAAATGAGTGGTATACTATAACTAACTCATTGAAAGGAGCAGTATTATGTCAGAAACAATGAAAGAACGTAAAGATATGGATCCACAATATATGTGGGACCTCTCAACACTTTTTAAAAATGATGAAGAATGGAATAACGCATTACCTGAACTTAATGAAATGATTAAGAAATTACCTGAATACCAGGGTAAACTCAATAATGCGAAAACAATCAGAGAATTCTTTGATTTTGATACACATTTAGGTAGAAAGTTATCTGATTTCTATTGTTATGCATCACTTAGAAATTGTGAAGATACAAGAGATAGTGACGCACAGGCAATGGAAGCAAAAGCGTATCAGGTCTATACAGCTTACGCAACTGCAGTCAGCTTTGCTGAACCAGAAATCCTATCACTTGATGAAGATGTTTTAGAATCAATTGTACATTCAGATGATTTAAAACCATATGCATTTAATATGCAGAAGTTATTAGATCAGAAACCTCATGTATTAAGCGCAAAAGAAGAAGCACTTCTTGCCGCCTTTACAGAAACGTTAGGGGCTCCTAGTAAGATTTCTGAAAGCTTACAGGATGCTGATATGACATTTGAATCAGTGACTGATTCAAATGGAGAAGTCCATGAACTCAACCAGTCTAACTATATTCTTTTACAGATGAGTGAAGACCGTACACTTAGATTAAATGCCTTTAAATCTTTCTATAAAGGATTTAAGCAGCATATTAATACCTTTGCCTCTACATATAATGCATGTATTAAAGAAGCAGTGGCAGAAGCACAGGTGAGACATTATGAGTCTTCACGCGCAATGAGCATGGCTTATGAACATGTACCTGGTGTAGTGTATGATAGTTTAGTAGATACAGTAAGAAAGTTCATGCCTGAAATGTATCGTTATGTACGTTTAAGAAAGCAGATGCTTGGTTTAGATGAACTACACTATTATGATGTCTATACACCATTAATTGCAGGTTCTTCTAAGTCATATACTTATGAAGAAGCACAGCAGATGGTATTAGATGCAGTCACACCACTTGGTGAAGACTATGTCAATAGAGTAAAACAGGCTTATAAAGATAGATGGATTGATGTTTATCCTAATAATGGTAAACGTGGCGGTGCTTTCTCTAGTGGTACTTATGACTCTAATCCATACATTCTAACAAGCTTCACAGGCACATTAGATAGTGTCAGTACAATTGCCCATGAAATGGGTCATTCACAGCATACATGGCTTTCTAATCATACACAGACACCACAGAATGCAGACTATACACTCTTTGTGGCTGAAGTCGCTTCTACAGTCAATGAAAACTTACTTGTAGAACAGTTATTACAGAAGACAACTGAACCTAAAGAACGTTTGGCTTTATTAAACCATTATCTAGAAGGTTTCAAAGGAACAGTTTATCGTCAGACAATGTTTGCAGAATTTGAAAGAGATGCACATGCCATGGCTGAAAGAGGAGAAGCCATCACTGCGGCAAGCATGAATACATTATATAAGAACTTGATCAAAGATTATTTTGGTGAAGATCTCGTCATTGATGATGAAGTACAGTATGAATGGGCTAGAATTCCTCATTTCTATAGACCATTCTATGTATATAAGTATGCAACAAGCTATTGTGCAGCAGTTGCTTTAAGTGAAGCAATTCTTAATAATGAAGAAGGTGCTGTAAAGAAATACTTAGAATTCTTATCAATGGGTGGTAGTGCTTATCCATTAGATGAATTAAAGCATGCAGGTGTAGATTTTAGTACACCAGAACCAGTATCTAGAGCTTTAACTAAGTTCAGTCAGATTCTAGATGATGTAGAAGAAACATTAAAGAAACTATAGAACAGCTCTGAAAAGAGTTGTTCTTTTTTTACTGAAGTGAACTATGTTATAATGTCAAAAGATAAGGAGAACATTATGTTAACAGGAGAATTAAAGAATAAGGTTGATAAGATATGGGAGTCGTTCTGGACAGGAGGTATTACTAATCCTTTAGATGTCATTGAACAATTCACTTATCTTATGTTTATTAAACAATTAGATGAAGTAGAAACAAAGAATGAAGCAGATGCCGAACTATTTGGAATGGATTATGAAGGTTTATTCCCTAAAGATAAACCATATTTGAGATGGCATCATTTTAAAGATATTGGTAGTGCTGATAAGATGTATCAAATCATGAATGATGAATTATTTCCATTCATTAAGAATTTAAAGGGTGATGGGGAATCTTCTTATGCAAGATTTATGAGAGATGCCATCTTTAAGATTCCTACCGCAAACCTATTACAGAAAGTAGTTACAGGAATAGAAGGACTTAATACAGAAGAAGCAGATATAAAAGGTGACTTATATGAATACCTATTAAATAAGCTTAATAATTCTGGTACAAATGGACAGTTTAGAACACCGAGACATATCATTAATATGATGGTGAATCTTGTAAAACCTGTACCTACAGATACAATATGTGATCCAGCAATGGGAACTGCAGGATTCCTTATTGGTGCTGAAGAATACTTAAGAGAAAAACATCAAGAACTATTCTTAGATGAAAAACTAAATGAACATTTTAATAATAAGATGTTTAATGGTTTTGATATGGATTCTACAATGCTCAGAATTGGGGCGATGAACCTTATTTCTCATAATGTAGATAATCCACAAATAGAATATAGAGATAGTCTTTCACAGCAGAATATTGATGAAAATAAGTACTCTTTAATCCTTGCAAATCCGCCATTCAAGGGGTCATTAGACTATGAGGTAGTCGCAGAAAACTTATTATCTGTATGTAAGACTAAGAAGACAGAATTACTCTTTATTGCGTTATTCTTACGTTCATTACAGGTAGGTGGTAGATGTGCATGTATCGTACCTGATGGTGTATTATTTGGTTCTAGTAAAGCACATAAGAGTATTAGAAAAGAACTAGTAGAGAATAACCAGTTACATGCAGTTATTTCTATGCCTAGTGGTGTATTTAAACCATATGCAGGTGTATCTACAGCTATATTAGTATTTACTAAGACAACTACAGGTGGTACTGATAATGTTTGGTTTTATGATATGAAAGCTGATGGTTATTCATTAGATGATAAACGTTCAGCAGTAGAAGAAAATGATATTCCTGATATTATTCATAGATATGAACATTTAGATGAAGAAAAGGATAGAAAGAGAACAGAACAGAGTTTCTTTGTACCTAAAGAAGAGATTGCAGAGAATGATTATGATCTTTCTATTAATAAATATAAAGAGATTGTTTATGAGAAGGTTGAGTATCGTCCTACTCATGAGATATTAGGTGATATTGAAGCACTTAATAAAGAGATAGAAGAGAGTATTGAGGAATTAAAGTCTTTATTGGAGGACTAGAAAGGAGTTAAATGTGGGTGATAAATCTGCATTTGTAGAATTAGGGTGGAATATGTAAACTTAAGGGATATTTGCAAAATAAACATGGGACAATCTCCAGAGTCAACAAGTTATAATAGTGATAAACAAGGAGTACCTTTTTATCAAGGAAATGCAGACTTTGGTGCATTGTATCCAAACCCTAGAATTTGGTGTAGTAAGCCTATTAAACTTGCAAAAGAAAACGATATATTAATTTCAGTGCGTGCACCAGTAGGCGCACTTAACTTTTCAAAGGAAGAATGCTGTATTGGCCGTGGCTTAGCTGCAATAACACTTGTTTCTAACGATTTTTTAATAGAATTTATTTATTGGTCACTTAGAAGAGGAGTTAAGGAGTTACAAAGTAAGAGTACAGGAAGTACTTTTAAATCTATTAATAAGAAAGTGCTTGAAGAAGTAAGAATTCCAAAAATATCCTTGAAAGATCAGGAAGATATTATTAAAAATATAACATTGTTAACTAACATTTTAACGAAATATGAGCAAGAGATAGTTTTCCTAGACGAATTGGTTAAAGCCCGATTTGTGGAGATGTTTGGGGATCCGGTTATTAATTCTTGTCAATTTCCAGTTCAGCCAATGACAGATATATGTGATATTATTGATGGTGATAGAGGAAAGAACTATCCTAAATCAGAGGAAATTCTCGATGATGGTTATTGCTTGTTTTTAAATGCAAAAAATGTAACTCAAAAAGGATTTGATTTTGAGAATTGTAACTTTATTACAAGAGAGAAAGATGATGCTTTACGAAATGGAAAATTATCGAGAGGAGATGTAGTTCTTACAACTCGAGGAACTGTAGGTAATTTAGCATATTATTCAAAAAATGTTCCGTATGAAAATATTAGAATTAATTCTGGAATGGTTATATTAAGAATGAATAGAAGTATACTCAATGAAATTTATTTTATAGAATTGTTTAAAATGAAATTAAGTGATATAAAAGAAAAAATTGCTAGTGGTTCAGCACAACCACAATTACCTATTTCTACCATGAATAAAATAATTCTAATGATTCCCCCTCTAGAACTCCAGAACCAGTTCGCATCATTTGTAAAAGAAATCGATAAATCAAGGCTTCTCAGTAACCACTCATTATTACTCCTAAAATCCATAATCTTTTAACCACTAAAAAAAGCAGCCTTAGCTGCTAATCACTACTACCTAACATATCTCTTAGTTCTTTAAAAGTATCCTCTATAGGTGCTACTCTACCGTTTCTAACATCCTCTTCAGACTTCTCAAGTAATTCCAATAATTCATTCATTTCATTATGTTTAATTGAATCCATAAAACTACCTCCATAGAATATAACTAAAGTATACCATTCTCTAAGTTAAATAGATAATGTAACCACAATTATTCCCAACAAAGTTCTTTTTTAGGATATAATAGAAACAAAGAGGAGATGGTACTATTGAACTTTACATTTTTAAAGAAAAAAACAGAATTTCAGGACTTTGCTGAAATATGTATAGAAGCAGAAAAAGGACTTATGGTATCACCTTCATCCTGTGCAATGCTTACAAGACGTGCATTAGAACAAGCAGTTCATTACATGTATAAGAACGATATAGACTTACAGATGCCATATAGAGATAATCTAAGTGCTTTAGTCAATGAATACACATTTAAACAAATTGTTCCTAATGATGTTTATGAAGGTATTAAATATATAGTTAAATTGGGTAACTATGCAACGCATACAAATGCTAAGGTGAATAGAGAAGAAGCAGTACTTGCTTTGAATAATCTCTATAGACTTATTAGCTGGATTAATTATTCATATGGAATAAATTACCAGGAACAGTTACCTAAATTTGATCCTGCTAAGTTACCTGATCAAACACATATGTTTGTGAATAAGGATCTTAAAGAACAGATCAGAGAGATTCTTACTCAACAAAAAGAAAAAGAAGCAAAACAAAAAGAAGAACTTGCTAGAGTTATTGCTGAAAATGTGGAATTAAGAAAGCAAGGTGCTGCTAAGAGAAAAGAAGAGAAAGCTGTTGAGTATATTGATGTTAATAATGCTCTTGAATGGCAGACAAGAAAACTTGTTATTGATCTGCAACTTAAAGAAGCAGGATGGGACTTTGATACAAATGTTGAAGTAGAATTTCCTGTACATCATATGCCAACAGAGTCTCAAGATGGTTATGTAGATTATATATTACGTGGTAGAACTGGGAAGATTATAGCTGTTATAGAAGCTAAAAAAACAAGTGCAAATCCTCGTATTGGACGTAATCAGGCTAAGCTTTATGCAGATTGCATTGAAAAGGAATATGGTCTAAGACCTGTTATATTCTATACAAATGGTTATGAAACATATATCTGGGATGACATGATGTATCCGGATAGAAGAATTTCTTCTATCTTCTCACAGGATGAGATACAGTTACTTATAGACAGAAGAGATACACGTAGAAGTATTTCTAAACCTGTTATACAAGATGCCATCACAAACCGTTATTACCAGAAAGAAGCCATTGTAAGAACATGTGAAGACTTTGAAAAAGGAAGTCGTAAAGCACTACTTGTTATGGCAACAGGGAGTGGTAAAACACGTGTAGCGATTAGTTTAGTAGATGTATTGACTAAAGCAGATTGGGCAAAGAATATTTTATTCCTTGCCGATCGTACTGCATTAGTAAGACAGGCTAAGAAAAGCTTTGTAAACCTTCTGCCTTCTTTGACTACATGTAATCTATGTGAAAATAAAGATGATCCAGAAGTATCAAGGATGATCTTTAGTACATATCCTACAATGATGAATGCGATTGATGAAACAAGAAGAAAAGATGGAAATCGTTTATTCACACCAGGACACTTTGATCTTATAATTCTTGATGAAAGTCATCGTAGTATATATAACAGGTATAAAGATATATTTGATTACTTTGATGCTTTACTTATAGGTTTAACAGCAACACCTAAAGATAGTATTGGGAGCTAATACATATTCTATATTTGACTTAGAAACAGGTGTTCCTACATATGCTTATGAATATGAAAAAGCTGTAAAAGATAAATATTTGGTCAGTTATCATTCTTATGAAACAAAACTAAAGTTCTTAGAAGAAGGTATTTGCTATGATGATTTATCGGAAGAGGAGGAAGAATTTGATACACTTTTCCCTGATACTGATACGATTGAGTCATCACAGCTAAATAAGTTTATCTTTAATTTAAATACAATTGATACTGTGATCAGAGAACTTATGGAACATGGTATTAAGATTGAAGGAGGAGATAAGATAGGTAAAAGCATTATCTTTGCTGCTAATCAAAATCATGCCAATAAGATTAAGGAAAGATTTGATGTACTCTATCCTGAATATAAAGGGAAACTAGCTGAAGTTATTACATTTAATACAAAATATGCTCAGGAAGCTATAGAACGTTTTGGTAAAACAGATAGTTACCCTCAAGTAGCTATTAGTGTAGATATGTTAGATACAGGAATAGATGTACCGGATATTGTGAATCTTGTATTCTTCAAAAAGGTGAGAAGTAAATCAAAATTCTGGCAGATGATTGGACGAGGTACAAGACTTAGAAAAGACTTGTTTGGTCCAGGAGACGACAAGAAAGAATTCTTAATATTTGATTACCTAGGAAATATGGAGTATTTCAGAGTAAATAAGAATGCTGAAAAATCAGGTATTATAGAATCACTCTCTCAGCGTATTTATAAGTTGCGAGTAGATATACTTTATGCACTTGAACAGAATGCAACAGACCAGGATTATGTTGATGAAATCAACAAACAGATTAAAGAAATGTCAGACTATATTCAAGCACTTAATGAAGATAGTTTTAATGTAAAACTGCGTTTGAAGTATGTACATCAATATAAAAATCCGGATAACTGGAGAAATCTCAATGAAATGGATACACATTATATTAAAGATGAATTGTCTTCACTTGTTGTTATTCATGATGAAGATACACAAGCTAAATTCTTTGATAGACAGATGTATATGATTGAAATGGCTTATCTCAATCATTATGACGCTACTTCAGTTATCAACAATGTTGTTGCTATCGCAAATGAACTTTATAAAAAACAAGCAACTCCTGATATTGCAAGAAATGCTGAATATTTGAAATGTGCGAAAGATCCTGATTACTGGAAAACTGCCAATTACTTTGATTTAGAAATATTACGTGAGAAGATTAGAGGACTTATTAAGTACTTAACAAAAAAAGATCCAGTAAAGCCTATAGATACACACTTTACTGATGAAATCATTGAAACAAAGGTGAATGATGCTTTTTATAATGATGAAGGATTAGAGAACTATAAAGAAAAAGTCCAACATTATTTAAAAGCACATGAAAATGATGAAGCTATCTATAAGCTTAGACATAATCAAGTGATCACTCCAGATGAAATGAAACATCTAGAAAACTTATTATGGATAGACTTAGGAAGTAAAGACGATTACCGAATACACTTTGGCGATACACCTATCACAAGATTAATTAGAAAGATTGTAGGATTAGATAGAGAAGCTGCGATGGCTGAGTTCTCACGTTTCTTAGATGATCAAAGCTTGAATTCTAGACAGATTCACTTTGTAGAATTGATTGTAGATTATATTGTGAAGAATGGTTTCATTGAAGATAGGAAGGTCTTGTTACAGGATCCTTTTAAGTCAGTTGGTAGCATGAGTGCCTTATTCAAGGATAAGATGAATATTGCAAGAGAGATATTAAAGACTGTAGATACGTTTAGTGAAAGACTTTAAAAGAAAACGTTCACAATTTTGAGAGTATTCTATCACTATAAAAAATAATTATAATTTAAATTTTTGATAAAAACTAAGCAGAAAAATACCTAATCGGATATCCCTAAACTGCAAACGTTTTCAGTAAATGCATTTTATAAATTGTGTAAATTTTCACAAAAGTATGCTTGTTTTTTCACAAGAAGTCATGTATAGTGAACTTACAAAATATGAAAAAGAAATATTTTGGTCAATGGAGGATATAAAAATGGCTGATAAGAAAGTCGAAAAGAAAGTTGAAGAATGGACAGAAGAAAAGACTGATGCTTGCATTGATGAGTTAGTTAATAACGCATTAACAGCATTAGACGAATTCGAAGGTTTTGACCAGGAAACTGTTGACTACATCGTAGCAAAGATGTCAGTTGCTGGTCTAGATAAGCACGGTGTTCTTGCAGAAGCTGCAGTAAAAGAAACTGGCCGTGGTGTATTTGAAGACAAAGCTGTTAAGAACTTATTCGCTTGTGAATATGTTACTAACAACATGCGTCATACAAAGACTGTAGGTATTATTAATGAAGATCCACTTACTGGTATCACTGAAATCGCTGAACCAGTTGGTGTTGTTTGTGGTATCGTTCCAGTAACAAACCCAACTTCTACAGTTATCTTTAAGTCTTTAATCGCTATGAAGACTAGAAACCCAATCATCTTCTCATTCCACCCAGGTGCTCATGACTGTTCAGTTATGGCTGCTAAGGTAATGTTAGATGCTGCAGTAAAAGCTGGTGCTCCTAAGAACGTAATCCAGTGGTTACCAATGAAATCTATGTATGCAACTAATGCATTAATGAATCATCCAGGTGTTGCTACTATCTTAGCTACTGGTGGTAACGCAATGGTTAAGGCTGCTTACTCTTGTGGTAAACCTGCTTTAGGTGTAGGTGCTGGTAACGTTCCTGCATATGTAGAAAAATCTTGTAAAATTAAAATGGCAGCAAATGATATTTATTTATCAAAATCATTCGATAATGGTATGATTTGTGCATCTGAACAGGTTGTTGTTGTAGATCACGAAATCTATGATGAATTCAAGAAAGAACTTGGTCGTTATCATGTACATTTCTGTAATGCTGAAGAAAAGAAGAAACTTGAACAGTTCATGTTCGGTGCAACAGCATACAGTGAAAACGTAAATGAAGCTAGATTAAACAGCATCGTTCCAGGTAAGAACGCTACTTGGATCGCTGAACAGGCTGGTTTCAAAGTACCTGATGATGTTCAGATCTTAGTTTGTGAAGTTAAGGAAATCGGTCCTAACGAACCAATGACTAGAGAAAAGCTTTCTCCAGTATTAGGTATGATCAAAGCAAACTCTACTGAAGATGGTATTGAAAAGGCTGCTCAGACTGTTGAATTCAACGGTTTAGGACATTCAGCTGCAATCCATACTACTAATCATGAAATTTCTAAAGCATTTGGTAAGAGAATCAAAGCTATCCGTATTATTGAAAACGCTCCATCTACATTCGGTGGTATCGGTTCAGTATACAATGCATTCTTACCTTCATTAACACTTGGTTGTGGTTCTTATGGTCATAACTCAGTATCAAACAACGTAAGTGCTATTAACTTACTAAATATTAAGAGAATAGGGAGACGTAACAACAATATGCAATGGGTTAAACTTCCTCCAAAGATTTATTTCGAAAGAAATTCAATCAGATATCTTAGAGATATGAAGGAAATGAAGAAAGCAATGATCGTTACAGACAGAGGTATGTATGACCTTGGTTATGTAGGAAAGATCGAAGATGTTATCAGAAGAAGACGTAACAAAGTAGACGTTGACTTATTCATCGACGTTGAACCAGATCCATCTTTAGATATGACTCTTAAGGGTCTTGAAATCATGAAGAGCTTCCAGCCTGATACAATCATCGCTATCGGTGGTGGATCTTCAATGGATGCTGCTAAAGTTATGTGGTTAATGTATGAACATCCAGAAGTTAACTTCGACGACATCAAGCAGAAATTCATGGATATCAGAAAGAGAGCATTCAAGTTCCCAGAACTTGGTAAGAAAGCTAAGTTAGTATGTATCCCAACTACTTCAGGTACAGGTTCAGAAGTAACTCCATTCGCAGTTATCACTGATACTAAGGAAAACAAGAAATATCCATTAACTGACTACGCTTTAACTCCAACAATCGCAATTGTTGACCCTGAATTCGCTATGTCTATGCCACCAAGAATCGCTGCTGATACTGGTATCGACGTATTAACTCATGCTATTGAAGCATATGTTTCAATCTTGGCTTCTGATTTCACTGATGGTTGGGCTAAACAGGCAGTTAAGTTAGTATTCGAAAACCTTGAAAAGTCAGTACTTGAAGGTGATCCTGATGCTAGAATTAAGATGCATAACGCTGCATCAATCGCAGGTATGGCATTCGCTAACGCATTCTTAGGAATGAACCACTCATTAGCTCATAAGATCGGTGGAGAATGGCATATTCCTCATGGACGTACTAACGGTATGTTATTACCACATGTAATCAGATACAATGGTACAGTTCCAACTAAGTTAAACATCTGGCCAAAGATCGAAGACTATAAGGCAGATAAGAAATATAGAGAATTAGCAGAATTAATCGGCTTACATCCAAAGACTGATGCAGAAGGTGTTGAAATGTTCGCACAGGCTGTTGAAAAGTTATGGGTAAAAGTTGGTGGTGCTGTAAACGTTAAGTCACAGAACATCAGCAAAGCTGATTGGGAAGAATCAGTACATAGAATCGCTATGAACGCATACGAAGACCAGTGTACTCCTGCTAACCCAAGAATGCCTATGGTTAAAGATATGGAAACTATCCTAGAAACAATCTATGATTACGAATCTCCATTCGCTAAGAAATAATTCTTAAAACCATTTAGAGGAAAGCCTTACGGCTCTCCCAATGGCATCAACTTAAGGATTTAGACATCCACTAAGTTGATGCTTTTTTAAGTTTCATAGAAAAATGTGGAGATTAATTTGTGTTTGGATTTCTACCTCAAAAAAAGCGCATAGATCCCCATAAAAAATCAGCCCATTTTTAAAATTGTGTGTTAGAATATATTTGTATATTCTTAACTACGGGGCAACGGTCATGAGAGCAGACTGGTAACGTCTGTACTTTGGATTGTTCCTTCCATCAAGTCTGAAGCGATATGATGGCGGACTTTTCATGATTCTGCCCCAGCGTTGGAAGTGCCTGTTTGGACGGACAGGCACTTTTATTTTGTTTAGATGCTTCGTGATATTATCTATCTTTTCTTTGATTCTTTCCTTCAATCCAAACATAAAGCAGTACAGAAAATTCGTTTCATGAATAATAGCTTGCAGCTGCGTTATGTTCGTTACATATTCTTTAGTATCTGGTGTATGTCTATTCTCTAATTCCTGATTCATTTCCTTTCTTATAACACCAGCTATATTATGAAACAGAACCTTAGCATATATATCATTTCTTGCAACATCTCCATCACTACTTATATGTCTCTCAACTTCCTGTGTTGTCTTCATTGTCTTATACGAAACCTCTATATCCCATCTTCTTGAGTAGATTTCCATGATTTCATCAGTTGTGA
>ENA-OPCL01000934-OPCL01000934.1-human-gut-metagenome-genome-assembly--contig:-NODE-934-length-23177-cov-3.429807_pt1 | contig 23177 bp, 18 predicted proteins | sample MGYA00241251_ERZ501482 | MGnify/ENA primary metagenome ERZ501482 (study PRJEB25962, sample SAMEA2042581) | human gut metagenome | biome: human gut; feature: human-associated habitat; material: faeces... | reverse complement strand
TATTTTCTCGCTCAATCTCTGCCACCGCAGACAGCACAGAGATCATCAGCTTTCCTGCATCCTTGGAGCTGTCAATGCCATCCTCCACGCAGATCAGATTGACACCGAAATCCTGCATGAGTTGCAAAGAGTTCAGAACGTCCGCTGCATTTCTGCCAAATCGGGACAGCTTAAAGACCAACACATATCTTTTGAACTGTGAGAATGAGAAGCTGCCAAAAGAAACGATGGTAGCATTTGAATCATAAAAAAGAAAAACCGCTGCAATTTCCACACTACACGAGGATGAAAAATTACAGCGGTTTTATCAGCGGATGTATCTTCCAGAATACACATTTTTTGTTTTGTTACGGCGCACAAAAAATATATAAAGCAAAATACCACCGCAAATCAAGAATAACGAAAGCACTTGCGATACTCTGATTCCGGGAATAATATAAAGGCTGTCCGTACGCAGGCCTTCAATCAAAAATCTTCCAAGACCGTAAATCACAAAATACATACAGGTCAGGGTTCCAGCCTTTGGATTTTTTCTACTGACAATTAGCATGGTAATCAGCAGACACAAATTCCACATACTTTCATCCATCATCTCATCTTCTTCAATCCAACCAAGTTCCTCCACGAATTTCTTTCGCATCAACGGAATGATTACAAATCCACCGCCAAAAGTGCAAGCACTCAGTTCAAAAGTGGAGAAAAACAATTTTTTGTATTTTTGCAAGCTATTCACTTCTAAAAATGCCGTCCTTTCTATGTTTATTAACATTATACCGCTTGATTTCTGATAACGGAAATAATATAATTTTACAGAAAGGATAAGTATTTTTATATAAGGGGATTGTTATGACGATACGACACATGATAATATTTCGTACCGTATGCGAAAATGGATATAATTCCACCAAAGCAGCGGAAGTTTTACACATGACACAGCCAGCAGTCAGCCTTGCCATTAAGGAACTGGAGCAATATTACGGAGTACACCTGTTTGACAGAATCGGCAGACGATTGCAAATCACCGATGCAGGGCAGCATTTTCTTCAATATGCGATACATATATCCGACTTGTTTTCAGATATGGAAACAGGGTTGCGTGATTGGGATTCTAAAGGAGTTCTCCGTATTGGTGCAAGCATCACCATCGGCTCGCAGTTTTTACCGAACTATGTAAAGGCATTCTCTGAACTCTGCCCAGGGCTTGATGTCAGAGTTACCGTTGATCAATCAGAACGTCTGGAACAAAAAATTTTGGCAAATGAATTGGATTGTGCGTTGATCGAAGGTATTGCACATGATCCAAATATCGTTTCGGAAGCCTACATGGAAGATCATCTGAGTGTTATATGCGGTACGGATAAAGGCTGGACACAGGGGCAAGTTATATCCATAGAAGATTTTCAAAGACAGCGATTTCTCTTGCGAGAAAAAGGCAGTGGCACACGAGAGGTGTTTAACCGTGTAGTTGAACAGGCTGGCTTCCACATTACACCAGTATGGGAAGCAATGAGCACAACAGCACTGGTCAATGCTGCAATCAATGGATTAGGAATTGCTGTATTACCGCATCGAATGATTCTTCCGGCTCTGCGACAAGGTTTGATTTGTACTGTCAAAGTAGAGGGGTTGAGTTTCAGCCGAAATTTCCATATAATTCATCATAAAGATAAGTTTTTAACAACTTCTGCTAAGCGATTTATTACTTTGTGCAGAGATTTTGAGACTGATTACCCCTTGCCTTGTTACAACGGACTATATGAATAAAAGATTAGAGCCGCAGTTCAATCACATGACTGCGGCTCTTGCAATATTAGTATAAAGATTTATATTCAGTTACAGTTTTCAGATATGCTTCGGGATTGCCGTTCAGTATCAGCTCAGCGTATGCTACCGGGTCATTGTAAATCAGATAATCAAGCTCTGATCGCTGATACATATTGTCGGCAACCTCATTCTCAACGGCGATGGTATCAATGGCAATCATGCTGCCATCAAAGAATTTCAGTTCCACACAGGCAGTATCCATGTTGAACTCACAAGAAATCAATCTATCCATAAGAAACCTCCATTCTGCGGGATGTTAGATCATCCCAAAATATTTGAATGCTTCTCGGATTGCTTTCTCTTTTTCCGGCGGACACTGGGGCTGTCTGGAATCCTCGGATTTCGGCAGATTATAGTTTTTACCTACCTCAATCCCACATTTCCGCTTAATCTGTGAGATATACAGGTTAGATACCTTTAATCCGCTATGTTCCAGTACATACTCCTTGATCTGCGGATAGGTTGCTCCATCCTGGAACTCCGACATATCCATATCTTCCAAAGAGAACTCAACCCGAATCTTTTTCGAGTCGACTTCGCCCTTGGAAAGCAAGACAACCGTCTCGACGTGCACTGTCTGGCAAAATTGATCAACGCAGCAGGCTTTTTCCAGCTTATATCCTGCCGCCAGAAATGCCGGAAGATCTCTTGCCAGGCTAGTCGCTTTGCAGGAAATATATACAATATGGTCTACCCCATAAGAAAGAATCTTCGGCAATGCTTTGGGATGGATTCCATCCCTTGGCGGATCCAGAATGATCACATCCGGTTTCTCCGTCAGATCATCCAAGACTTTAAGGACATCTCCTACAATAAATTTGCAATTACTCAGGTTATTCAGTGCTGCATTCTGTTTTGCAGCTTCTACTGCCTCTTCCACAATTTCCACACCTATCACTTCGTCCGCTACGGAGGCTGCAAGTTGGGCGATCGTTCCGGTTCCGCTGTAAAGGTCGAACACTACTTTATCCTTCGTATCTCCGATATACTCACGTACGATAGAATAAAGCACTTCCGCAGCCAGGGAATTAGGCTGGAAAAATGAAAATGTACTGATCTTAAATCGCAGTCCCAGAAGCGTTTCATAAAAGAAATCCTGACCGTAAAGGATACGTGTCTCATCACTCTGCACCACATCAGAAAGAGAATCATTGATAATATGCATGATTCCCACAATTTTACCCTCCAGCGGAAGTGCAAGAAGTTCTTCTTTCAGAGATTCCAGATCATGTTCTTCCTGACTGGTGGTAATCACATGGACCAGAATCTCTCCTGTAGTCACACCGCGGCGGAGAAGCAGATGGCGCAGATATCCTGTATGCTGCATCTTTTTATAATAGGAAACGTTTCGTTTCAGGAAGTATTCATGCACACAAGTCAGGATTTTCGTCATATCTTCATGAACCAGTTGACAGTCATCTGCTGTAAGAACATCATAGGTACTGCCTTTTTTGTGCAGACCCAGCGTCAACGGACCATCCTTATATGCATCACCAAAGGAGAATTCCATTTTATTTCGATATCTGAATTCAATGGGACTTCCATGAATTCCCTCCCACTGGTAATCAGTGCCGTTCAATGCACCATCCAACAGTTCACGAACCTGACATTCTTTCATTTTGAGCTGGTTTTCATAGGACATGGTCTGATACATGCATCCTCCACATTCCGGAAAAATGCTACAGACCGGTTCTCTTGTTTCAAGCGGAGACTTCTCCAACACTTCCAGAAGTCTTCCCTCTGCACGTCCGGAACGCTTCTTATTGATCATAAAACGAACTTTCTGTCCGGGCATTCCGTTCTTTACGGTAACTTTTTGTCCGTCTGTTATCACAATTCCCTTATTGGGAAAATCTACTTTCTCAATCACGCCTTCATAAATTTCGCCTTTTTTCATATAACCTCCATAAAAATAGCCCCGGTATAAGCCGGAGCTATTCTTTCATTTTCATATTACAGGTAATTATTCTTCTTCATCTTCGAAATAATCGTCGAAGTCATCGTCAAAATCCTCTTCAAAATCTTCCAGATAATCCGGAGCAAAGAAATGATATACAGCAAATGCGATACCTGCTACTGCTGCAACTGCGCCAATGATTGCCAGTACCCAGAGGACTGTATTTTTTTCTTTCTCTTCTTCTTTTCTGTTTAATGCTGATAATAATTCTTCAATTTTGATATTCATAATCGCACCATCCTCTCAATAATTCATCAGCTGACACTTAACACTTCTGCCGTCTGCTGTTTAATGAAATTATTATAACACTTTTTCTGTAATTTTACCATAAGATATCTGCATTTATTCTATACTTTTGTTAGTTTCTTTATTATAATGATATCAGGGGGTTACTGTTCACACAATCCCGAGACATACAAGCCAAAATTCCATTGCCGCAGGCAATCTGGAATGAATTTTGCCCCTGACTTAAAAATATGCCGACAGCAACGATCTGATAAGAGAGGATAAATACTTATGGTAGAAACACTTTTTTTTGATCTTGATAATACATTACTTGATTTTAACCGGGCAGAAAGAGCAGCTATCGCAAAAACTCTGAAAAGTTTTCACATTGCTCCCGAGCCTTCAGTTCTGAAGCGTTACAGTGAGCTTAACCTCGCCCAGTGGAAACTTCTTGAACAGGGCAAGATCACCAGAGACCAGGTAAAGCTTCGGAGATTCCGGCTTCTTTTTGCAGAGCTGAATGTGGATGTACCTGCAAAAGAAGCTGCACATACCTATGAAACTCTTCTGGCCCAGGGGCACTATTTCATAGATGGTGCAGAAGAATTGCTCGAAACTCTTTACGGTCAATACCGGATGTATCTGGTTACAAACGGTACCTTAAGTGTCCAGAAGGGACGGCTTAAAAGTTCCGGAATTTCCCGTTACTTTGAGGATATTTTTATCTCCGAAGAACTGGGATACAATAAACCGGGCAGGGAATACTTTAACTACTGCTTCTCCAGAATCCCTGATTTCCATAAGGAAACAGCAGTAATCATCGGGGACAGCCTGACCTCTGATATCCAGGGCGGCATCAATGCCGGAATCCGCACAATCTGGTTTAATCCCAACCATGAGAAGACTTCAGAAATCATCCCTGATCATGAATTTGACAGTCTTATGAAACTTCCTGAACTCCTGTCTCATATATAAAGCGGATAAAATCGTTCGCCTTACTGCTTATTGCTTTTCGCAGCCTCCGCAGGTGACTTAAGTCACCTGCCCCAATCGCTCGACTAACAGACAGCAGGCGTGACTTGCCTGCATCATCCTGATTCTGAAATTATTATATTTTTTTCAGCTTTGCAAATCCTGCGAACATTTTCTTTATTCCCACTTTGTCAAAATCAACAGTGACTTCATAATCTCTTCCGCCGTCTACAATGTCTTTGACAATTCCTACACCAAATTTAATGTGGCGGACAGTGTCTCCCACTTCGTAATCCAGTGCAGCAGCCTTCGTCACCTTAAATTCTCTGGGCTTGAATGTTTTCGTCTCAAAAGCCATTTTCATTTTTGCAAGGTTTCTGTCTGCCTGAATCATCTCTTCAATCTTTTTCTTCTTTTCCTGAGCTTCCTGTCCCAGATCCACAAGCTCCCGCGGAATTTCACGTACAAATCTGGATACTTTATTATACTGTACTTCTCCCCGGAGCATCCGCTGTCTGGCACTTGTCAGCGTCAGATCCTCCATAGCTCTTGTGATACCCACATAACAGAGCCTTCTCTCTTCTTCCAGATCAGATCTGTCATCTGATATAATGGACATATAAGACGGAAACATCCCATCTTCCATTCCTGCGAGAAATACTCTCGGAAACTCCAGACCTTTGGCACTATGTAGTGTCATAAGAAGCACATAATCCTGATCCGGATCCACGCTGTCAATGTCTGCGATCAGTGCAATCTCCTCGAGAAAACCTGAAAGTGTGGCCGTCTGTCCCTGTTCTTCCATTACTTCCTGATAGGATTCTGTCTTGGAAATAAGTTCATCAATATTCTCGATTCTTGCCTTCGATTCATCTGTATCTTCAGCCTGCAGCTCTGCCACATATCCGGTAAGTTCAATCACTTCTTCCAGAAGTTCACGTACTGTATAAGACTCTGCCTTACTCTTTAAACTCTGAATAAAGGTTACAAATCCATCAATCTTTGAAAGGCTTCTTCCAATAGACGGGACCTCCTCTGCCACACGCAAGGCATCATAGAAACTCACACTCATTTTATCCGCATAATCCTGTATTCTGCCAAGAGTTGTGGCTCCGATTCCACGCTTCGGTACATTGATGATACGGCGGACTGCCAGATCATCTCTGGAATTGTCAATTGTCTTCAGATAACATAACAGGTCTTTGATTTCTTTACGCGCATAGAAATTCACACCGCCTACAATCTTGTAAGGGATATTCGCAAGAAGACACTTCTCTTCAAAGAGTCGTGACTGTGCATTGGTCCTGTACAGAACTGCACAGTCTTTATACTTCGCACCATTCTCTCTGTGAGCTCTGGAAATCTCGCCTATCACATACTCTGCTTCCTCATATCCGTTCATGAACTGGCGGAAATGGATTCGTTCCCCCTCCGAATTCTCAGTCCAGAGTGTTTTTGATTTACGTGAGGTATTATTTGCGATCACCGCATTGGCTGCATTCAGAATATTCTTTGTGGAACGGTAATTCTGTTCCAGACGGATAACTTTTGCATCTGGAAAAACATGCTCAAATCCAAGAATATTTCCAATATTTGCACCGCGGAATTTATAGATAGACTGGTCATCATCACCGACTACACAGAGGTTTTCATATTTAGAGGCCAACAGGCTTATAAATTTAAACTGTGCAGTATTGGTATCCTGATACTCATCCACCATGATATATCTGAAACGTTCCTGATAGTTTTCCAGAACATCTCCGCAGTTCTGAAAAAGCTCTACGGTCTTTACGATCAGATCATCAAAATCCAGCGCATTATTTCTGCGCAAAGCAGCCTGATATTCCCGATATACCTCAGCAACCTTCTTTTTAACAAAGTCCCCACCTGCATTCAGTTCCATCTCATCCGGTGTGATCAGTTCATCTTTTGCATGGGAAATCTGTGCCAGAAGAGAACGTTCCTTTGTTTTCTTGGTGTCAATATTCAGTTTTCTGCATACTTCTTTCATCAGAGTTTTCTGATCTTCTGTGTCATAAATAGCAAATCTGGTATCATATCCAAGACGGTCAATATAACGACGCAGAATACGCACACAGGTAGAATGGAATGTGGAAACCCATACGCTCTCGGAACCAAATCCCACTATTTTATCTACACGTTCTCTCATCTCACTGGCTGCTTTATTTGTAAATGTGATAGCCAGAATGTTCCAGGGATTGATTCCCTTTTTATCTATCAGGTAAGCAATGCGGTGGGTAAGTACTCTTGTCTTTCCCGAACCCGCTCCCGCAAGGATCAGCAGTGGACCTTCTGTATGGTAAACCGCTTCCTGCTGCTGAGGATTTAATGTACTATAAATATCGCTCATATTTTCTCCTGTCTTCTTCCTGTACGGTACATTATTTTACAAACAACCATGATGATCAACAAGTTGATTCCTGCAACAATCTTTCAGATTCAAAATATGTACCGGTTACCGTTTACATCTCTCGAAATATTTTTTGTGCCTGAACAGGCATATATCTTTATGATTATACACAAAAATCTGTTCGCCTACAACTGATTCCTGTAAATTCAAGCGGATATAAATTTTGTAATTAGTGAAAAAAACATTTACAAGTAGTATTTAAAACTATATAATAAGGAACAGAGGTGATGAAAGATGACAATCGATGATAAAGATATGATAAACAGCATTCTGGAAAGTGTATCCAGGATTGACTATATTAAACCGGAAGACATCCCAAATATTGATTTATATATGGACCAAGTGACAACCTTTATGGAAGAGCAGCTCGTTTCTTCCAAACGTTACGCAGATGATAAGATTCTCACCAAGACTATGATCAACAATTATGCAAAGAATAAACTTCTTCCCCCGCCTGAGAAGAAACGTTATTCCAAAGAACATGTGCTGATGCTGATTTTTATTTACTATTTCAAAAATATTCTTTCCATCAATGATATCCAGACTCTGCTCACACCGATTGCGCAGAAATATTTTAAATCCATGACTGAGAAAGATATGACTTATATTTATAATGAAGTTTTCAGCATGGAAAAGGAACAGATTGAATCCCTGAAAAAAGACCTTCTGCGCAAATACAAAACAGCACAGGATACTTTCGGGGACGCAGATGAAGAAGATCAGGCGAATTTGAAGAGATTTTCATTTATCTGCCTGTTAAGCTTTGATGTTTATGTAAAAAAGATGATGATTGAGCATATAATCGACGGAATGAATCCGGAATCGGAGCATAATTCCAAAAAGAAAAAATAATATTTCAAAAAGCAGCAGATTTTTCCTGATTTTGGAAATCTGCTGCTTTTATATGTCATAGAAATAATGATTATGCTATTTTTCCACTGCCTTAAATGTAAATCTGATTGGCTGGTAGTCACCTGTTGTCAGTGGCAGAGGCAGACCTGCTTTCATAAGTGCTGCACCTGTATATACTTTTCCTGTTGCTGTGTCTTCGTATTTCATATCAGCATCCAATCCCTGTGGGTAGAAAAGATAAATATAAGGATTTGCTTCGCTGTGGAGTCTTACTCCGCACACAACTGTTTCTTTTTTGTCTTTGGATACAAACTGCCAAAGTACATGGTTGTTGTTTTCGAATGGGTTCACCAGACGATAGTAGTCTCCGGACTGTACCAGATGCTCCATTTCTTTATACTTCAGAATCTGTTCTCTGGCTGTCTTTTTCTCTTCTTCGGACATCTTCATCAGATCCAGCTCATAGCCAAAGGTACCTGCGGATGCAACAATTCCTCTTGTCTCAAAAGGAGTCGTTCTTCCGGACTGATGGTTCGGGCATACGCTGACATGTGCGCCCATTGCACTTATGGGATATCCGAAGGATGTACCATACTGGATTTTCAGTCTGTCAATAGCATCTGTATTGTCACTGCACCAGATCTGCGGAGAATAGTAAAGCATTCCCGCCTCAAATCTTCCGCCTCCGCCTGAGCAGGACTCAAACAGAAGATTCGGATATCTCTGTACCAGGCTTTCCATCATTTCATAAACAGCCAGCACATATCTGTGGTAAACCTCTCCCTGACGTTCCTTTGGAAGAGCTGCTGAGAATACGTTATCTACGCTTCGGTTCATATCCCATTTCACATAATCAGCCTTGCATGCATCCAGAACCTTAAAGATCTGGTTCATAATGTGTTCACGTACTTCTTTTCTGGTGATATCCAGATTTAACTGATGTCTGCTTCGGTTTATAGCACGTCCCGGGATCTTCAGTGCCCAGTCCGGATGCTCTCTGTAGAGATCACTGTCCTCAGAGATCATCTCCGGCTCTACCCACAGACCGAATTTCAGTCCAAGTCCATGAATCTTCTCTGCAAGTGCAGGAAGTCCGCCTTTAATCTTCTCTTCATTTACTTCCCAGTCACCAAGTGCACACCAATCATTGTCTCTCTTTCCAAACCATCCGTCATCCAGAACAAACATATCCAGTCCGATATTTTTTGCCTCTTCTGCAATGTGGTAAATCTTATCTGCGTCAAAATCAAAATAAGTTGCTTCCCAGTTATTTACCAGGATTGGTCTTGGCTGCTCTGTATATTTGCTGCGGATCAGATTACTTCTGTATGCATCATGATAGATCCTGGAAAGCTTTCCGAAACCTTCTGCTGAGTATGCCATGATCACTTCCGGTGTCTCAAAGCTCTCTCCCTGTTCCAGTGTCCAGGAGAAATGATAGGGATGGATTCCCATTGCTACACGGGTATGTCCTACCTGGTCCACCTCTGTTTCAAATAAGAAGTTTCCACTGTATGCAAGTGCATATCCATAGCAGTTTCCATAAGTTTCCTCTGTATTTCTGTCACAGAGGATCACAAATGGATTGTGATGGTGGCTGGAGGTTCCGCGGATACTTCCCACAGACCAGTTGCCATGACCAAGGTGAGTTCTCTCCATCTGGCGTTCCATATTGTGTCTGCCATAGAAATGGACTGCATCCAGTTCTCTGTATTCATAGTCCATTTCCATAGACATTGCTTTTTTCACTGTAACCGGTGCTGTACCTGTATTTTCCAGGCGTACCACTCTGGTGATCACATCAAGATGAGGAAATACACCATAGAGAAGATGTGCTTTCAGTCCGCTGACACGGTCTGTCAAAACAATTTCCAGTGTCTCTGCCTCATCTTCCTTTGCAAACATTGCAGGAAGCCCTTTCAGGCTGTACTTTCCTTTTGTGATCTCATAGGACTCAAATTTCAGATTTGCAGTATCACTGCCGTCTGCCTGCTCTGTCTCCAGGCCATTGATACGATAATCACCATTTCCATATGCAGTATATTCCTGTGGCAGGGTATCTAATGAAAATGTTCTGTCCTTTTCTGCCTCATAAGGATTTCCTGAAAATCCTCTGTCCACACATACGATCCTGTCTGTGATCAGTGCATCGCCTACCGGACTTCCATAATACAGATGAACCAGAGTATCATACTCTCTTACCTGCATCTGATAAGTGCTGTGCTCTGTTCTCAGGTCGAATACTTTCTCTGCCTCGTGATATTTGATCCATTCCATACTCTGTACCTCTCATTTCTTTGTTCTTTCTATTTTTTATAGATGTTCTATCTATTTTTTAAAACGCATACTGATCAGGTTCTGTGTCCACGTAGTGATGTTCCTCTTCCTCCTCTTTGAAGTAGGGCTTGAACAGTTTCCACATAAACCAGGAATCTGCATAGGCAGTCAGGGAGAATCCAAACATCAGCCAGATCAGCAGATATACCGGGAAAAGTTTTGCATCTACAAGTGTCATTGTCATTGGCAGGATTGTAATCACTGCCACAGCTAAGGCATAACCTATATGTTTAACCGCAAAATAAAATGCGTTTGTGATCAAAGTCATTGTTTTATTTTCAAATGCTGCAACTGTTGGAAATACATACAGTGCAACTGCCACCAGAGGAATATATACCGCAAAGATCACATAATTAAAAATCTGTGACATGGATCCCGGCATTGTTGCCAGAGCTTCTTTTTCCATATAAATAAATATTCCTGCTGCAACCATCAGAATCCAGATCAGTGTGGACTGCCTGAAATTCTGCTTAAAACTCTTAAAAAAATCATGAAGTACTCTGATATCTCCATCTTTATGGAGCTTCAATGTACAGTAAAATAATGCAGTGGTGGATGCCCCTGCTGTGATAATCGGAAGAGAGCACACGATCCACAGCAAATTTAATGCGATCAACTGACCTAAAAATCCAAATATTCTGTCAAAGAGACTTCCTGGTTTCATTTCTATCTACCTCTTCCTTTCATTTATCTTTTTTTATTTTATATTTCAGTTTTCTTTCTCTAGAGCATGTTTAAAAAATCATTCCCGCAAATTGTGACGCACATCTTGGGGAAAGCATTTTTCAGACACACTCTAAATATTATCAAATCCAGTTTCAGGCAAGCCCTGCTACAATCTCTGGTCTGATTTTATAACAAAGCCTGCCTGTGCTGCTCAGATTTTATTACAGCTTACCACCAGATGTTGCAATACCTTCGATGAACTGCTTCTGGAAGATCAGATACAGTACGATCATCGGGATACATGCAAGCAGAGATGCTGCCATCAGCTGCGGATAATTGTTGGTGTACTGTCCCTGCATTTTTGCAAGTGCTGCTGACAGAGGCATTACATCCTTGTTACAGATCAGAGGCCACATCAGGTCTTTATATGCAAATACTGCTGTGAAGATTCCCAGTGCCACCATGGAAGAACGTGTCAGAGGAGCCATGATGAACAGGAAGGTCTGACCGATGTTACATCCGTCAAGACGTGCTGCCTCTTCCAGATCTTTTGGAAGTCCCATATAAGCCTGTTTGAGGAGAAATGTACCAAATGCAGTAACAATACCGGGAAATACCAAGGCAAAAATGGTATTGAGCATTCCCATTTTGCTTACCATTAAGTACTGTGGGATAATGAAAATCTGTCCAGGAACCATCATCTGGAAAAGGACCAGAGAGAACATCAGGTTTTTCCCCCTGAAGTTCAGTCGTCCAAATGCATAGCCTGCCAGTGTTGCTGTCAGAACCGCACATACAACACGGCCCAGGATCAGAAGTAAGGTATTGATATACAGATGTAAGAAATCCATATTTGCGCTTACTTCTCTAAAACTGTCCCATCTCCATGTAGACGGGAGGATTACGAACGGGTTGACAGAGGTTGCCTCTGTCATAGTTTTGAAAGCTGTCAGAATCATCCATAAGAAAGGAACCAGCATGGTAATAGATACCAGTATCAGGATAACATGGATCAGAACTCTGTTTGCTTTATCTCTTGCTGACATAATTATCCCTCCTTAGTTATAATGAACCCACTTCTTCTGCGCAATATTCTGGAATACTGTCATGATCATAATTACAACCAGAAGAAGTACGACGATTGTTGAACCATAACCTTTGTTATTCTGTACAAAAGAATTCTGGTAGAACAGGTAAACAAGTGACTGTGTTTTGTAAAGTGCAGGACTGTTTCTGTCCATAACCATGAAGATTAGGTCGAATACCTGCATGGCACCGATGACACGGGTAACCATTACAAAGAAGATGGTCGGTGAAAGCAGCGGGATTGTAATGTGGAAGAACTGTTTGATTCCGGTTGCTCCGTCAATGCTTGCTGCTTCATAATAATCTCTTGGAATTTCCTGCAGACCTGACAGGAAAAGTACCATATTGTAGCCAATGATGGACCATACACCGATCACTGCGATCGCATAGACTGCGATCTTCGGATCAGAGATCCAGTTGATCTTTGTGTGAAAAATGTGATTGAGAAGACCGAATTCTGAGTTAAACAACCATCTCCATACCATGGCGATCGCAGCCGGAGCAGCAACCATAGGCAGGAAGAAAATAGTTCTGTAAACAGCACGGCCTTTCATTTTACGGTTTAATAAAACTGCCAGTACAAGTGCGATAGCAATGGAAAACGGAACTTCCACAATGGCATATTTAAATGTATTTAATAATGCCTGCCATACTTCCGCATCATGGAACAGCTTTACATAGTTGTCAAAACCAATGAAGATATTTCCCTTACCGAAATCTCCGGTCTTGAAAAAGCTCTCATAAATGGTCTTAAAAATCGGATAGATATTTAAGATGATCAGACCAAGCATTGTAGGAAGAATGAACGCCCATCCCCAGATGAATTCATTCCGCGCCTGACTGGTACCTTTTTTTGGATTTGCCACGGCTCTCACTCCTTCTTATCATAGAATTTTGTTGCTGATTTGAATGGAAAACTGCCGCATATGAGCATACCCTTTGTGACTCCTGTGGTTATCACATGATCGGAATCTTTTCTGCGGCAGCTTTTCCGTTTCTTATTTTTTATGAATGGTTTTGTTAAACATTAATTAATAGGACTCTTCTGCGATGGCATCGTTCATAATAGTAACGATATTCTTGCATGCATCATCCATGCTTTCCTCATCATTCCATGGTTTCTTCAGTTCTTCGCACATTGGGTTCCACCATGCAAGTGTTGCATTTGTGTGTGGTCTGAATACGATATTGTCCATTGCATCCATGTATGGCTGTAAGTTAAAGCAATCAACACTGTTAACCCATCCATCGGACATTCCTTCGTAAGCTGCCATTGTTACACCAAGATCAGCCTGTTTCTTCTGCATATCTTTGGAACCGAACCACTCAATAAGCTGGAAAGCTTCGTCCGGCATATCTGTGTTTGCAGATGCTGCCCATCCAAGACCATTGTAAAGAGATACGCTCTCTCCTGTTTCAGCATCTTTCGGAAGTCTTGCCACATCACAGTGTTCTTTGATATAATCGTTGTCTTTGAAAGCAGATACCATCCAGGATCCCTGAGAAATCATAGCTACCTTGCCAGATCCGAAGAGTACGTCTGTACCTGTTTCGGACATTGTAGATGCAGGAGGCATTACATTTTTAACGCATTTGTCAACGAATTCCATTGCTTTGATAGTGTTTGGATCATCAAAACCGGATTTGTTGTCATCTGTCAGTACACGTCCGCCCATGGAGTAAACAATATTCATCCATGTATCCTGCTCGTTAGACGGGTTTGCTGCAAAACCGTACTGGCTTCCGTCTTCTTTTGTAAGTTTCTCTGCAATATCATAGAATTCATCCCATGTCCAGCTTCCGTCCGGATAGTCGATTCCTGCTTCATCAAACATATCTTTGTTGTACCACATAGCAATTGTATCGATGTCCTTCGGTACTGCGTATGTTTTTCCGTCCCACTGATACATTTCTTTGATATCTTCCGGGAATTTGTCCATTTCCAATTTGTCGCTGTCTGCAATCTTGTCTGTCAGATCAAGTAAGATATCATTGGACATATATCTTACAGCTTCATTGGAATGCATCCAGAATACGTCCGGCATGTCTCCGCCTGATGCACCTGCTTCAAGAAGTGTCCAGTAGCTGCTCCACTCTACTACCTGAAGTTCAGTTTTGATTCCGGTCTCTTTTGTAAACTCATCCATAATTTCCTGAAGTCCGGCTTTCTGTCCGTTATCCCAGATTGCAACTGTCAGAGTTTTGTCTTTCGCCTGTGCGCCTACTGGTGCAAGTGCAGTAACTGTCATAGCACCGATCACTGTTGCGACTGTGAGTTTTTTCATGTTTTTTCTCATATACATCCTCCTTTATTCGTCGTTTCGACGTGTTCCTTGTGATTCTTATTATACGTTTTTGTCTATTTTTTTAAATGGACTAATGAAATGAATTTATGTCATAATCGTTATGGAAAAACCGCTGAATTTATGGTAAAATGTCAACAACGACTTGAATTTATGCGTATTTGCAGGATATCAGTCCTTATGTCTTTATATCAACAATATCTGCAATCAAAGAAAATAGAAAAAGGAATTACCCAAATGCCAAATGTAAAATATACGGACAGCGCTACTTTCCGCTGTCTTGAAAATCTGAAAGAAGGCTCCCTTGATATCAGTCTGATCCATACGGGCAAAGAACACTGCCCGCCCGGACATATCTGTTCCATGCCAAGAGATGAGTTCATCATCCATTTTGTGCTGGACGGTACCGGATTCTATTCTGCCGGAGGTCAGACCTGGAGCCTTACTCCCGGACAGATGTTTGTAATTTATCCAAATGAACCAGTCACATACGGTGCTGATGAAACCAATCCCTGGACTTATGCCTGGATTGGTTTTCGCGGAATCCGAGCTCACTCAATGGTAAAAGAATGTGGATTTTCCAAAAATCAATTAGTACTTCCTGCACCGGATCAGAAAATAATCCTGAAACACATCGATTATATGCTGAATCATAAGCAGCTTTCCAAAGCCAATGACCTGAGGCGCCAGGCTTATCTGATCCTGTTGTTAGCCGAGCTTGCCGGCTTTCATGAAAAGCAGTCTGCACAGAACAAAAAAAATGCCAAATATGCCTACAGCACCAGTGTCTACGTGGAGCTTGCCATTGAATATATTAAAGATATGTATCAAAAGGGAATCGGGATTTCTGATATTGCAGATAATATCGGAATCAGCCGTGCCTATCTGAACAGTTCCTTTCAGAAAGAGCTTGGAATGTCCGCACAGACCTTCCTCATTGATTATAAGATGCATAAAGCAGCCAGTCTTCTGGTCAGCACCAGTCTGTCTGTTAAAGAGATTGCTAATAATGTGGGCTATGAAGACCAGCTTGTTTTTTCCAAGGCTTTTAAGAAGAAGTTTGGAATGAGTCCGAAGAATTATAAAACTCACAAAGAAATGATGGATAAATTTAACGAAAAGCAGGTAGACGATCCCGTGTGATCGTTCTGCCTGCTTTTTGTTGATTTTTTATTTCTGTCTATTGCTTTTCGCAACCTCCATAAGGAGCTTACCTGATTCGGTTATTATTTTGCAGTTAAAACATAAATTCTGGACTCATAGTCTGTGCATGGTTCGTCTTCACTTGTAGGTTCACCTGCTGTACAGTCTGTGGTGAGCAGTCCCAGATTCATCAGCTCATCCCCGTAGTTTTCTGTTTCATTATACTCATTTCTGTAGATAAGATCCGGATCCAGTCCCTGAAGCCGCACTCTGGTAAAATCTGCGTTTACTACATTTCTTTCCCTGTACCAGAATACCAGCGCTGTTTTTTTGTCCTCGCTGACTGTCATCCACACAGTTTCATTGCCCTCAAAAGGACTCTTCAGTCTGTAAAAAGTTCCAAACTGGATCAGTTCTCTGTATTCTTTCATAAAGGTAATCTGCTGTTTTACTTCACTGATTTCCTCATCAGACAGTTTATTCAGATCCAGCTCATATCCGAAAGTTCCAAAATAAGCTACATTTGCTCTTGTATGTAACGGAGTTTTGCGGTTTAACTGATGGTTTGGTACTACAGAAACATGACTTCCCATGGAGCTTACCGGATAACACATGCTTGTGCCGTACTGGATTTTCACACGCTCTGCCGCATCTGTATCATCACTGGTCCATCCCTGTGGCGCATAATAAAGGATTCCCGGATCAAAACGTCCGCCACCGCTTGCGCAGGACTCAAAGAGAATCTGCGGAAATGCAGTATTTAACCGCTCATACAGATCATAAACTCCGAGAATATATCTGTGGAACACTTCTCCCTGACGGTCTGCAGGAAGTGCAGCTGAGTAACATTCCGTAATACTTCTGTTCATATCCCATTTGATGTAGGAAACCTTTGCTTCTGAGAGGATTTTGTACATCATCTCATAAATACAGTCCACCACTTCTTTTCTGGAGAAGTCCAGCACATACTGATTTCTGCCATGACAGGAATGCCTCTGGGGTGTCTGCAGAATCCAGTCCGGATGTGCACGGTAAAGGTCGGAATCCTTATTCACCATCTCCGGCTCAAACCACAGACCAAATTTCATACCCATCTCTTCAATCCTGTCTGCGATTCCCTTGATTCCCTGCGGAAGACGCTCTCTGTTTGCCACCCAGTCACCAAGTCCTGCATAATCGTTGCTTCGTGCACCGAACCATCCGTCATCCAGTACAAATAATTCAACACCACATTCCTTTGCCTTTGCTGCGATTTCTACCAGACGGTCCTCTGTAAAATCAAAATAAGTAGCTTCCCAGTTATTGTTCAGGATTGGCCTGGGACGGTCTCTCCAGTAACCTCTTGCCAGTCTCTTCTGATATAATTTATGGAAGGTCTGGCTCATTCCATTCAGACCCTTATCAGAAAATACTACTACTGCTTCCGGAGTCTGAAAGCTCTCACCACAGTCCAGCTTCCAGTCAAAATTCTGCGGATTGATTCCCACAGTGATGCGGGTTGTATCATGAGTATCCACCTCTGCCTGCATTCTGTGATTTCCGCTGTAGATCAGGCTGAATCCCATCACTTCTCCTGCATTTTCTGTTGCCGACGGACGTCGGAGCACAATAAAGGGATTATGTTCATGGGAAGAATTTCCTCTGATGCTTCCCACAGACTGGATTCCCTGCTCTAATCTGCGTTCTTTCACATGACGTTCTCTGGACCATGCACCTGAAAACTGCATCCACACATAATCCTTGTCCGGCAGATCAAGACTGAGGCTCATTGCATTTAACAGATGTACTGATGATGTACCCTCGTTTGTAAATCTGGCACTTCTGGTGATGATTCCCCTCTGTGTAAAAATAGTATAAAGCAATTCCAATACCATTCCTGTTACTTCATCTTTCAATTTTACACATAAGGTCTGGGCTTCTTCGTCTTTCTCAGTATATGTAGCCGGAAGCCCCTGAAGTTTTGGTTTTCCAGCTGCAATTGTATAACTTACATAAGTAAAATCAGAAATCCTGCTGCCGTTTTCCTGAAGGATCTCCACTGCCGGATAACGGTAATCAGAACTACCATACACCGGATATTCCAGTTTCAGATGCTCCAGCGAAAATTTGCGGTTTCCCTCATAAACACAGGCTGTCATTGGTCGCTGCTTCATCTCAAGAAGATGTGAAAAATCTTCTCTGTCATGGATTCTTTTCCCAAAATAGAGATTTCCAAGATGTCCATTTGGAAGCACACACATAATATAACTGATGTCATTGTTGTATAAATGGAATGTCTTTGAACTTTCGTGATAAATAATCATAATTTTTCCTTTCCGCATATCTGTTATTCGCTGATAATTCCAGAAAATAATGCAATTCAGATTACATTACTCTTTCATATCATTTAAGAAAACAGTCTGTCAAGTGGATGTTTATTATAATGCCAGTGAACACTCATCAATCTTCTTTAATTCCTCTTCACTAAACGGTGCACTGTCAAGCACTTTCAGGTTCTCAAGAATCTGCTGCGGACGGGATGCCCCGATGAGAACGCTGGTTACGATTCCGTCGCGGAGAATCCATTTCAGTGCCATCTGCGCAAGACTTTCCCCTCGCTCTGCTGCAATTGCATTCAGACTGCGGATACTGTTAAGACGTTCCTCACTGAACTGATCTGCATGGAGAAAACGTCCGTCTGTGTTGACGCGGCTGTCCTTTGGAATTCCATTCAGGTATCTGTCTGTGAGCATTCCCTGGGATAACGGACTGAATGCGATAATTCCCTTTTTCCTCTCTGCTGCAGCCTGTTTCAGGCCATTTGTCTCGATGGTACGGTTAAAGATATTATATCTGTTCTGATTAATGATAAACGGACAGTGCAGTTCCTCCAGAATATCTGCAGCGCGTTTCATTGTCTCACCATCGTAGTTGGAGATTCCAACATACAATGCCTTTCCGCTTCTGACAATCTGTGCCAGAGCCTCCATAGTCTCCTCCAGAGGAGTCTCCGGATCCATTCTGTGATGATAGAAAATATCTACATAATCCAGGCCAAGACGTTTCAGGCTCTGGTCAAGACTGGCGATCAGATACTTGCGGCTTCCCCAGTTTCCATAAGGTCCCGGCCACATATCATAGCCCGCCTTTGTGCTGACGATCAGCTCATCTCTGTATGCAGAAAATTCCTCTCTCAGGATTTTCCCAAAATTTTCCTCCGCACTTCCAGGCTGTGGGCCATAGTTGTTTGCAAGGTCAAAATGTGTAATTCCATTATCAAATGCTGTGAAGCACATCTGCTTCATATTCTCATAAACACCGGTGTCTCCGAAATTATGCCATAACCCCAGAGATAACTCCGGCAGCATAAGTCCACTGGCACCACAGCGGTGGTATTTCATGGTTTCATAACGTTTTTCATCTGCCTGATACATAAGATAATTCCTCCCTTTTTCTGTAATCATACATCCTGTTCCACGTATTTTCAACAAATGTATCAGCATTATTTAAAAAGCCACTTTCTGACTGAAAATGGCTTTTTTAACAAATAAACTATATTAAATTCCTTTAAAGCTAAAGGAGAACTCCATCTTTCCGTCTGCATTCAGCAGATATTCCTGATGGGTATATGCTCCCCAGCTGTCGTCACCGCCGATTCCCATCTGGCCTTTGGCTACGCGTACTACTGTGTAATGAATCTGTGGGAGTTCATATGGATGCATGGCATTTTCCATCTCATGTGGAGTGTATGGGAGTGCAGAGAACATCATTGATTCTCTATCCATTTCAAAGTACATTCCTCTGCCCTTGCGATCTGTGACTTTCGCCCAGCGTACTTCCTCTTTTGCTCCACATTCCTGCGGTACCATGTATCTTGCTATGTTGTCCACAATTTTATTCTGGTAAATGCCCAGTTTTGCACCTTTTTTGCGATCTGCATAGGTCTCAGCTTCGCCCAGTCCATACCACTGGACATTGTCATAATCTGCATTGAATTTGAAAATCACCCCAAATTCCGGCATATCGCCAAGTTCTTTTACAGGATCATAAGTTAAAGTTGTCTTCACTTTTCCATCGCCGAATACTTCGTAGGTGAGCTGACACTCACTGGCTGGTGTGGTTGGCATCAGATAGGTAAATGTTACTTTTACAGAGTGGTCTGTTTCTTCTGCCTGTGGTAAATTGGATGGGCCATATGCACCTTTTCTATATTCTTTGTGGCTTAAATACATGCTGGCAATTTTCCACTGTGCGTAGCGCATCTGCATAAGATTTCCACAGTCATTATCTGTTGGTGCACGCCAGAAGTTTGGTTTCGGGATTGCCTCGATCATCTCTTTGCCCGCATATTTGTAAGAAACCAGACCACCATTGAGAACGGAGAATATTACTTCAAAGTGCTCGCCGCGGACACCAATGTTGTGTGTGCTTCGGATGATCTGTGGCTTCTTTACAAACGCATCTGATACACATACATCTTTTTCCGCTGTAATCGCTGTTTCTGCTGAATCTGATTTTCCATCCGGAACATCCTCTTTCACCTGATATACATACTGTCCAAATGCGATCTCATGGCCTGCAGATGCCCACACTTTTTCCTCTTTCAGATGGAAGGAAACAGTGACTGTATATTCTCCGACTGCTTGAGCCTTTCCAAAAGGCAGTTTATATTCTTTCGTACTCAATGGCTCAACTGCTGTTTCCAGTGCTTCTGTACAAATCACTTTTCCATTCTTTGCAAGTATTACCTTACAGTCAAAAATATTTGTGTTTACAAACAGATTCTTGTTAATCACTTTTACTGTATCCGCAGTTACTTCTGCAGTAATATTCTGATAATTAAATTTCACTTCCTGCATCTTTGGAGATGGCTCTCTGTCACCGCCATATGCGATTCCGTTACCACTGAAATTATAGTCTGTAGGGCGTTCTCCGAAATCGCCACCATATGCCTGAAACTCTTTTCCATAGCGGTCTTTCTTATAAATAGACTGGTCAATGTAATCCCAGATAAATCCGCCCTGATATTTGGGCTCTGTATCTGTCAGGTCAGTATATTTGTGCATGGCACCGCAGGAATTTCCCATGGCATGTGTATACTCACAGCAGATAAACGGTTTACTGTCATCCTTTGCCAGAAACTCTTTGATTGCTTCTACAGACGGATACATCTGGCTTTCCATATCACTGGTATCATTATAACTGCGGTCATGGAAAAGTCCCTCATAATGTACCAGACGGGTAGAGTCATTCTTACGGAAAAGCTGAGACATTTCATAGATATCTTTTCCGCCAAAAGATTCATTTCCACAGGACCAGATCAGGATTGCCGGATGATTCTTGTCTCTCTGATACATGGAGTTTGCACGGTCAAGCATCATATCCAGCCATTCCGGTTTGTTGTGAGGAACAACATGAGTATAATCCTTTGTAAATTCCGCCACATCCCAGGAACCATGGGATTCCAGGTTTGTCTCATCGATCATATAAATACCATATTCATCACAGAGTTGATAGATCAGTGATGTATCCGGATAATGACAGGTACGGATGGCATTGATATTATTCTGCTTCATAATGCGAAGATCCTTGCGAAGTTCTTCCTCTGAAACATGTCTTCCGCTGACAGAGCTGAACTCATGACGATTTACGCCCTTAAACACGATACGTTTTCCGTTCAGAGTCATAATACCGTTCTTCATTTCGAAACGGCGGAATCCAACCTTCTGAGGAATCACTTCCTGAATATTTCCTGCTTCGTCATAAAGTTCAATTGTAAGATCATAGAGTTGCGGATCTTCTGCACTCCATAATTTTGGATTATTGATTTTCCATGCAAAACTGTTCTGTACAGTCTTGCTGCTATTTGTTTTCTGAATATAAAATGGCTCTGCATTTGCTTCTTCATTTCCAGCTTCTGTAAGAGATTTTTTCTCTTCCAGCACACATTCTCCATCTTGCTCAAGTCTGAAAACAATGCTTCCTTTTCCCCATGTCTTTACCTTAATTTCAAGATCTGCTACATCCAGATTCTCTTCCGGGATTGCACGGATCTGGAGATCATATGCATGGGTATCTGGAACTGTATAAAGATACACATCTCTGTAAATTCCGGAGAAACGGAAGAAGTCCTGATCTTCGCACCAACTGCTGGAGGTCCATTTGAATACCTGTGCTGCCAGCTTATTCTGTCCATCTTTAAGATAATCTGTCAGTTCAAATTCAGATGGGGTGAAAGAATCCTCACTGTAGCCAACAAAGGCTCCGTTCAGCCACAGTGCAAGTCCGCTCTCTGCTCCCTGGAAAGAAATAAACAGTCTCTTACCCTTCATATGTTCCGGCACTGTAAAATATTTCACATAGCTTGCAACCGGATTAAATCTCTCCGGAATCTGACCGGGATAAATTTCCTCATGTCCTTCCCATGGATACTGGACATTAGCATACTGGGGTGCATCATATCCTTCCATCTGGATATGTGCAGGTACATGAATGTCATCCCAGTCATAACAGCAGTAGTCCTCTTTCTCAAATCCCTGAACTGCACTTTTGTAATTACGCGCATAATGAAACTTCCATAAACCGTTCAGACTGTAGCGAAAAGAAGTTTCCGTCCCATCCTGCACAGCAGTCTGCATTTCATTCCCATCTCTATAATATACATGATCTGAATGAGCTTCCATTCGGTTATCGCAGAAATACTGTGGATCTTTTACCAGTGAATAATCAAATGCCTTCATACTCTTATGTTCTCCTCATGATTTGTTTTTTTATAACTGTTCTCTCTGCCTGCAATATTACATTTCGCCATGCATTTGTAAAATACTTCCAGCAAAATACTTTATATATGACTTTTTTCATAAAAATATCTTATACGATATTGCCAACAGCCAGTTATCTTTCATAAACAAAATTATAACATTATACCAATCCGCATAGTTTGCATATTTGACTATATAATATTCATTTTCGACTTTTATATATTCCGGTGTCTGATATTTACCATCCTTCCTCTGTCCGGATGTCAAACTTCAGGAGAAGCTGCTCATAATTTTCTCCCTTTTTTCTCCACTCTGCAGGTGACATTCCCATCAGCTTCCGGAAATTCCGGTTAAAAGCAGAGTCCGATGCAAAACCACATTCCGTACCTATGTCAGTAACTGACCTATCTGTCTTTTTCAGTTTTTCACAGGCTGTGCGGACACGTATCAAATTTATATACTCTACAGGGCTCATATGCATACATCCGGAAAAAATCCTGCGAAAATGTGACTCACTCAGATGACAGTTTGCAGACAACTGCTCTATCTTTATATTCTCTCTGTAATGATCTGAAATATAATCCAGTGTATCTGAAATGATGAATTATTCAATGACATTTATCTCACCTCTTGTAGCTGAG
>ENA-OPCL01000922-OPCL01000922.1-human-gut-metagenome-genome-assembly--contig:-NODE-922-length-23470-cov-3.210293_pt1 | contig 23470 bp, 10 predicted proteins | sample MGYA00241251_ERZ501482 | MGnify/ENA primary metagenome ERZ501482 (study PRJEB25962, sample SAMEA2042581) | human gut metagenome | biome: human gut; feature: human-associated habitat; material: faeces... | reverse complement strand
GTTTGTGTGGTGCACCTTCTTCCGAGAGTAGGAAAGGAGGTGCACCTTTTTTTGATTAAAGTTGTTATATTCCTGATCTCATAAGCTAATAGTGAGTACAAAACAGAGTGATTTTCGTCTTTACTTTAGTAAAAATATAGACTGGAATGAAAAGCCGACTGAAACAACAAATATTTGCACTTTCTCTATTAGCATGGACAGCCGTATGCCCTGCCGATGCACAGCAAACACGCTCACTTAGGGAGCAATTTCAAAATCCGTCAGACGAAGCAAAACCCTGGACCTTTTGGTATTGGATGTATGGTGCCGTGTCTAAAGAAGGGATTACAGCCGACTTGGAGGCAATGAAACATGCCGGATTGGGAGGTACTTACCTGATGCCGATTAAAGGTATTCATGAAGGTGCCCAATACGATGGCAAGGCGCAGCAGCTAACTCCCGAATGGTGGGAGATGGTACGTTTCAGTATGGAAGAAGCAGATCGTTTGGGGCTGAAATTGGGGATGCACATTTGTGATGGTTTCGCATTGGCGGGAGGCCCCTGGATTACTCCCGAAGAATCTATGCAAAAAGTGGTTTGGAGTGATACGATTGTAAACGGAGGAAAGCTGATGGCTATTCGCTTGCCACAACCGGAGGCTTATGAAAACTATTATGAAGATATTGCATTATTCGCTTTGCCGGTAGAAGGCGCAGCGGACGAAATGCAGGCAAAAATTACCTGTGTCAATCTAGCCACAACAGGAAATGTAAAAGCTGCTCAAACAGTGAATATGGATGCGGCAGGAGTGATCCGTTCTTCGTATCCTTGTTATATCCAGTATGAATACGAACAACCCTTCACTTGTCGGAATATTGAAATCGTTTTAAATGGTAATAATTATCAGGCACACCGCTTGAAAGTAATGGCCAGTGATGACGGAGTGAATTATCGTTTGGTTAAGCAGTTGGTTCCTGCCCGTCAGGGATGGCAGAATACGGATGAGAATTCAACTCATAGTATTCCTCCGACTACCGCCCGTTTCTTCCGTTTCTACTGGACTCCTGAAGGAAGCGAACCGGGAAGTGAAGATATGGATGCTGCCAAATGGAAGCCCAATCTGAAAATAAAAGAATTACGCCTGCATCGGGAAGCCCGTCTGAACCAGTGGGAAGGAAAAGCCGGACTGGTATGGCGTGTTGCTCAAGCTACCAAAGAAGAGGAAGTTGGGAAACAGGACTGCTATTCACTTTCACAAGTCATCAATCTGACAGAGCAATATACCGGTCATTCGAATGGAAAAACATTGACTGCCACTCTCCCCAAAGGAAAATGGAAATTACTACGCATGGGACATACAGCTACCGGACATACCAATGCCACAGCGGGAGGCGGAAAAGGATTGGAATGTGATAAGTTTAACCCGAAAACGGTACGGAAGCAATTCGATAACTGGTTTGCGCAGGCATTTGCAAAGACCAATCCCGAAGTAGCTCGTCGCGTACTGAAATATATGCATGTCGACAGTTGGGAATGTGGCAGCCAAAACTGGAATAAACGTTTCGCTATTGAATTTCAGAAACGTCGTGGCTACGATTTGATGCCTTATCTACCTCTATTGGCAGGTATTCCGATGGAAAGTGTCGAACAAAGTGAAAAGATTCTGCGAGACGTACGTACTACCATAGCAGAGCTCATTGTAGATGTGTTCTATCAGGTATTGGCGGACTGTGCGAGAGAATATGATTGCCAGTTTTCGGCAGAATGTGTAGCTCCGACGATGGTAAGCGATGGTCTACTACATTATCAAAAAGTAGATCTTCCGATGGGTGAATTTTGGTTGAACAGTCCTACACATGACAAACCGAATGATATGCTCGACGCTATTAGCGGAGCACATATCTACGGAAAGAATATTATTCAGGCTGAAGGATTCACGGAAGTGCGTGGCACGTGGGATGAATACCCCGGAATGTTGAAAGCCTTGTTGGATCGTAATTACGCATTAGGAATCAATCGTCTTTTCTACCATGTATATGTACATAATCCCTGGCTGGACCGCAAGCCCGGTATGACATTGGATGGCATCGGACTTTTCTTCCAACGGGATCAGACCTGGTGGGATAAAGGCGCAAAAGCCTTTTCCGAATATGCTACCCGTTGCCAGTCGTTATTGCAATATGGACATCCGGTAACAGACATCGCAGTCTTTACAGGTGAAGAAGTGCCAAGGCGTTCGATATTACCGGAACGATTGGTTCCCTCTCTACCGGGAATCTTCGGTGCAGAACGAGTGGAAAGTGAACGCATCCGTCTGGCTAATGAGGGACAGCCTTTACGTGTACGTCCGGTAGGTGTTACTCATTCAGCTAACATGGCTGATCCGGAGAAATGGGTGAATCCGCTTCGTGGATATGCATACGATAGTTTTAATAAAGATGCAATCCTTCGTTTGGCGAAAGCAGAAAACGGACGAATAACGTTGCCGGGTGGAGCAAGTTATAAAGTATTGGTACTGCCTCTTGCGCGTCCAATGAATCCCGAACCTGTATTGTCATTGGAAGTGCAGAAGAAAATCAATGAACTAAAAGAAGCCGGCATTTTGGTGCCTTCTTTACCTTATACAGAAGAAGATTTTTCCGTGTATGGCTTGGAACGTGATATGATTGTGCCGGAAGATATTGCCTGGACGCATCGTCGTGGCGAACTTGGCGAACTCTATTTCGTAGCCAACCAAAAGAACGAAACACGCACGTTTACTGCAAGTATGCGTATTAACGGTAAGAAACCGGAATGTTGGAATCCGGTGACGGGTGAGATGAATATTCATCCTTCCTATCGTATCAACGGAAACCGGACGGAAGTTACTCTCACATTGGCTCCTAATGAGTCCGTATTCATCGTATATCCTGTGGAGGGAGTACATGAAGGCTATGGAGAATCCTCTCTCCAACTGCAAAAGGAGAAAAAAGATACAGCTAAAGCCCCTTTAAACATAGCTTTGGAGGCAAAGGAATATACTATAACATTTGCAGCTAACCAAAAAATGCTCACACGACAAGAACTCTTCGACTGGAGCCAAGAATCGGACGAACAGATACGTTACTATTCGGGGACAGCGACTTATAAGACCACTTTCCGCTGGAAAAATAAACCGAATAAAGACCAACAGATTTATCTGAATCTGGGAACAGTTTATAATTTGGCAACTGTTCGTGTGAATGGCGTAGATTGTGGCACAATCTGGACTGCTCCTTATCGTGCAAATATTACAGGTGCCCTGAAAAAAGGAACTAATGAGCTTGAAATAGAGGTTACAAATACTTGGGCGAATGCACTGACAGGAGCTGATGAAGGAAAAGCACCGTTTGATGGCATTTGGACTAATGCAAAATATCGCAGGGCAGAGAAAACGCTGCTTCCGGCAGGATTGCTCGGACCTTTGAGTTTTTCTATCACAGAATAAAATAGATTTTTAAGGCACGGATTACGCGGATTACACGGTTTATGAGAATCATATTACATAAAGTAACAACGCAATCCATATAATCCGTGCCCAATTCATTATAATATAGCTAAAGTATGAAAAGTTCAATTATTAAAACAGGTACAATGTTGGCAGGTTTTCTGCTTGCTGCCTGCCTGTCAACACACGCAGAAGTAAAGCTACCGGCTATTTTTTCTGATGGCATGGTGATGCAGCAACAGACCAATGCAAACCTTTGGGGGACGGCGACTCCTCATAAAAAAGTAACAGTGACCACTAGTTGGAATGGAAAACAATATGCAGCAACAGCAGATAAAAATGGGGCATGGAAACTGACAGTAGCTACTCCCGAAGCGGGAGGTCCTTATACTGTGACTTTTGATGATGGAACCCAAAAGACACTGAATAATATTCTGATAGGCGAGCTTTGGCTTTGTTCCGGACAAAGTAATATGGAAATGCCGATGAAAGGCTTCAAAAACCAACCGGTAGAAAATGCCAATATGGACATTCTTCACAGCAAGAATCCGCAAATCCGTCTGTTTACGGTGAAACGTACTTCTACATTCACTCCGCAGAATGACGTTATCGGTTCGTGGAAAGAAGCAACCCCGGCCAGCGTCCGTGATTTCAGCGCAACAGCCTATTATTTCGGGAGACTGGTAAATGAAATATTAGATGTTCCGGTTGGATTAGTTGTAGCAGCCTGGGGCGGTTCCGCCTGCGAAGCATGGATGACGGCGGACTGGCTGAAAGCCTTTCCGGACGCGAAAATTCCTCAAACGGAAGCTGACATAAAATCCAAAAATCGTACTCCGACCGTGCTTTATAACGGTATGTTGCATCCATTAATCGGTATGACCATGAAAGGAGTGATTTGGTATCAGGGCGAAGATAATTGGAATCGTGCCCATACATATGCTGATATGTTTACCCGATTGATTAACGGTTGGCGTGCCGAATGGAAACAGGGTGATTTTCCCTTTTATTATTGCCAGATAGCTCCGTATGATTACGGGATTATTACCGAAAAAGGAAAGGAAGTGATAAATTCGGCATATCTCCGGGAGGCACAGGCAAAAGTAGAGCATCGTGTAGCTAACAGCGGTATGGCTGTATTACTGGATGCAGGAATGGAAAAAGGTATTCATCCAGCAAAGAAACAGGTTGCAGGCGAACGCCTGGCACTTCTGGCTTTAACTAAAACGTATGGAGTGGAAGGTGTAAATGGCGAAAGTCCTTATTATAAAAGCATTGAAATAAAGAACGACACCGTAGTTGTCAGCTTCGAACGTGCCAATATGTGGATCAGCGGCAAGAACTGTTTCGAATCGAAAAACTTTCAGGTAGCCGGCGAAGATAAAGTTTTTTACCCGGCCAAAGCATGGATAGAACGTAGTAAGATGCTGGTGAAAAGCGATAAAGTACCGCACCCGGTAGCTGTTCGATATTGTTTTGAAAACTATGTGGAAGGAGATGTATATTGCGACGGATTGCCTTTAGGGTCTTTTCGTTCGGATGATTGGTAATCGCAAATAGACAAGGTAAAATATGAAAAATATATGAAGAGATTTTATCTGATTATAACCATACTGTTTGTTGGCGTGTCGGCTCTTTGGAGTCAGCATGCCAATGTCATTTGGAATACTCCCAGTCGTAATTCTTCTGAATCTATGCCCTGTGGTGGTGGAGATATCGGGATGAATATATGGGTAGAAGACGGTGATGTTATATTCTATGTGAGCCGTAGCGGTACATTCGACGAAAACAACTGCCAGTTAAAGCAAGGGCGCGTACGTCTCCGCCTGTCGCCCAATCCTTTCAAAGACGCTAAAGATTTTCGTCAGGAGTTGAAGCTAAAAGACGGATATGTAGAAATCGCGGCAGGAAACACGCAGATACAATTTTGGGTAGATGTTTTTCATCCGATTATACATGTAGAGGTAACAAATGCACAACCGTTGCAGACTGAAGTCTTTTATGAAAATTGGCGCTATCAGGAACGGCCTGTCAGAAAAGGAGAGGGGCAACAGTGTTCCTACAAATGGGCTCCCCCGAAAGGTACTGTGACGGAGTCCGACTGTGTTTCCGTAAATACAAATCAACTTCTGTTCTATCATCGCAATCCTGAACAGACCGTTTTTGATGTAGTTGTCGCTCAACAAGGAATGAACGAAGTAAAATCTCAAATGATGAATCCTTTGAAAAACTTAACTTTCGGAGGAACTCTTTTTGGTGAAAACTTAGAATTTGTCGGTACCACAGATGATGTATATGCCGGAACAGACTACCGTGCCTGGAAATTCCGTTCTTCCAAAGCAGCCCGGAAAGAACATTTCTGCATTGTGTTACATACAGACCAGACAGAAACAATAGAAGAGTGGGAGCAGGGAATACAAACTGCTTTACAAAGAATAGTCCCCAAAGGTAAAGTTTCATCGAAGACTATCATACAGGATAAAAAACAGACACGTTCGTGGTGGAATTCCTTTTGGCAACGCAGTTTTATCGAAGCAGATGGTGAAGCCAAAGAAATAACTAGAAACTACACCCTTTTCCGTTATATGCTGGGATGTAATGCTTATGGCAGCGTACCGACTAAATTCAATGGTGGACTATTTACCTTTGATCCTTGCCATGTCGATGAAAAACAATCTTTTACCCCCGATTACCGGAAATGGGGAGGTGGTACGATGACTGCACAGAATCAACGTTTAGTATACTGGCCGATGCTGAAAAGCGGAGACTTTGATATGATGCCTTCCCAGTTTGATTTTTATAACCGCATGTTGAAAAATGCAGAACTGCGAAGCCGTATATATTGGCAACATGATGGAGCCTGCTTTAGCGAGCAGATCGAAAATTTCGGTTTACCGAACCCCGCAGAATATGGTTTCAAACGACCGGACTGGTTCGACAAAGGATTGGAATATAATGCCTGGCTGGAATATGAATGGGATACGGTTCTTGAGTTCTGCCAAATGATATTGGAAACAAAGAACTATGCAAATGCTGATATTACCCCTTATTTACCTCTGATCGAGAGTTCGCTGACATTCTTCGACGAACATTACCGGCAACTAGCTTCCCGCCGGGGACGGAAAGCGTTGGATGGCAACGGACATCTGATTCTTTTCCCGGGTTCTGCCTGTGAGACATATAAAATGACCAATAATGCCAGTAGCACCATCGCTGCTCTAAAAACAGTATTGGAAACTTATGGAAAGAAAGAAGAGATGCTAAAGACAATCCCTCCGATTCCATTGCGGTATATAGAAATAAAAGATACGTTGAATCCGACTATTGCTCCGGTCTTGAAGCAAACAATTTCGCCCGCCGTAAGTTGGGAACGAATTAATAATGTTGAAACGCCACAACTTTATCCAGTGTTTCCATGGCGTATTTATGGAGTAGGAAAGGAGGATCTGGATATAGCCCGTAATACCTACTTTTATGACCCGGATGCCATCAAGTTCCGTTCGCATACCGGATGGAAACAAGATAATATATGGGCTGCCTGTTTAGGCCTGACCGAAGAAGCAAAGAAACTATCTTTAGCCAAATTATCGAATGGACCGCATCGTTTCCCCGCATTTTGGGGACCGGGATATGACTGGACACCCGATCACAACTGGGGAGGTAGCGGCATGATAGGACTTCAGGAAATGCTATTGCAAACCAATGGAGAACAAATACTCCTTTTCCCGGCATGGCCGAAAGAATGGAACGTACATTTCAAACTTCATGCTCCGGGCGAAACAACAGTAGAAGCCACTCTCAAAAACGGAAAAGTGACGGACTTGAAAGTTTTACCGGAAAGTAGAGAAAAGGATATTATTATAATGATTGAAAAGGAAAAATGATAATTTTGCGGAGTGCCCTGAAAGGGCTTAATTATATAGCGTAGGGCAACGCCCTACGAAAAAAACACACCAGCCACAAGCCCTGAAAGGGCGGAACTGTATACAATTATGCCCTTTCAGGGCGCAAATTCAGATTGTCGTTTTTACGTAGGGCGTTGCCCTACGCTATATAATTAAGCCCTTTCAGGGCACTCCGCAAAATTATCATTTAGTGGTTATGCACTATTTAAGTATTAAACGATTAGAAAAAGTATCATGAAGAAGTTATTGCTGGCAGTTTTTAGTATAGCCACCACTTTCTCTCTATATGCGCAACGGGAAGTTCCGCAGGAACGAATGGAGCAGATTTATGAGGAAGTAAAGACACCATACAAATACGGGCTTGCAGTTGCCCCGGCAGACAATTATCATAAGATTGATTGTCCTACCGTTTTTCGCCAGGGAGACAAGTGGCTGATGACTTATGTGGTTTACAACGGTAAAGGTGGAACCGATGGTCGTGGTTACGAAACGTGGATAGCAGAAAGTGATAATCTGCTCGAATGGCGTACTTTGGGACGGGTTCTTTCTTATCGGGATGGAAAATGGGACTGCAATCAGCGTGGCGGATTTCCTGCATTGCCGGATATGGAATGGGGTGGAAGCTATGAGCTTCAGACTTATAAAGGTCGCCATTGGATGACTTATATCGGTGGTGAAGGAACGGGTTACGAAGCTGTAAAAGCCCCGCTTTATGTCGGACTGGCATGGACGAAAGGAGATATTTCTACGGCACATGAATGGGAATCTATGGACAAACCGATTTTGAGCATCCATGATAAAGATGCCCAATGGTGGGAAAAACTGACTCAATATAAGAGTACTGTTTATTGGGATAAAGATAAAACATTGGGAGCTCCGTTTGTGATGTATTACAACGCGGGCGGGCGTCATCCGGAAACGGATTTAAAGGGCGAACGTGTCGGCATTGCTCTTTCCAAAGATATGAAAACATGGAAACGCTACTCCGGCAATCCGGTCTTTGCGCATGAAGCAGATGGAACCATAACAGGAGATGCGCATATCCAAAAGATGGGAGATGTGTATGTGATGTTTTATTTCTCTGCTTTTGAACCTTCGCGTAAATATAAAGCATTCAATACATTTGCCGCCAGCTATGATTTGGTGAACTGGACTGATTGGAAAGGGGCCGACCTGATTATCCCCTCCAAGAACTACGATGAACTGTTTGCTCATAAGAGCTATGTGGTGAAACATGACGGAGTGGTTTATCATTTCTATTGTGCGGTAAACAACGCAGAGCAACGTGGCATTGCCATTGCTACCAGTAAGTCGATGGGACGTTCGGCCGTCCGTTTCCCGGTTCCGGAGAGTAAGAATCGCCGGCAAATCATGACATTGAATGAGGGTTGGAAAACCTGGATTACAGAGGCAACTCACTTGAAAGGTAATTTTATGATGCCTGCAAAAACGGTGAATATTCCTCATAATTGGGACGATTATTATGGATACCGTCAGTTGACACATGGAAACCTGCATGGAACAGCTATGTATGTGAAAGATTTCACGGCAGATGTAAAATCCGGGAAACGGTATTTCCTTCGTTTTGAAGGAGTGGGTACATACGCCACTATTACAGTGAACGGAAAGAATTTCGGTCGTCATCCCATAGGGCGCACCACATTGACTTTGGATGTCACAGATGAATTGAAACAGGGAGTAAATCGCCTGGAAGTGAAAGCCGAGCATCCTGAAATGATCGCCGATATGCCTTGGGTATGCGGGGGATGTTCGTCGGAATGGGGATTCAGTGAGGGTTCCCAGCCGTTAGGTATCTTCCGTCCTGTGGTATTGGAAGTAACGGATGAGATTCGTATAGAACCTTTCGGTGTACATATTTGGAATGACGAAAAAGCTGCTAACGTATTTGTTGAAACAGAGATAAAAAATTATAGTAAAACAACAGAAACGGTAGAGTTAGTCAATAAACTAAGCAATGCCGATGGAAAACAAGTTTTCCGTTTGGTTGAGAAAGTTACTTTAGCTCCGGGAGAAATGAAAGTGATTCGCCAGCAGGCTCCTGTTGAGAATCCTGTTTTGTGGAATACGGAAAATCCGTATCTCTATAAATTGGCTAGCATGATTAAGCGTGATACGAAGACGACGGATGAAATTTCGACCCCCTTCGGTATTCGTACCATTAGCTGGCCGGTAAAACGAAACGATGGAGACGGACGTTTTTACCTGAATGGGAAGCCCGTGTTTATCAATGGAGTATGCGAGTATGAGCATCAGTTCGGACAAAGCCATGCGTTCAGTAACGAACAGGTTGCCGCAAGGGTAAAACAGATACGTGCAGCCGGTTTCAATGCATTCCGGGATGCTCATCAGCCCCATCATCTCGATTATCAGAAGTACTGGGATGAAGAGGGAATCTTGTTTTGGACACAATTTTCCGCCCATGTGTGGTATGACACTCCGGAGTTTCGTGAGAACTTTAAAAAGTTGCTTCGTCAATGGGTGAAAGAACGTCGTAATTCCCCGTCAGTGGTGATGTGGGGATTGCAGAATGAAAGCACTTTGCCTCGTGAGTTTGCACAGGAGTGCAGTGATATTATTCGGGAGATGGATCCGACTGCAAAGACAATGCGTGTCATAACAACCTGTAATGGCGGTGAAGGTACAGACTGGAATGTAATTCAAAATTGGAGTGGTACGTATGGAGGAGATGTGACGAAATACGGTCGTGAACTCTCTCAAACGAACCAATTATTGAACGGGGAATATGGAGCGTGGAGAAGTATCGACCTGCATACGGAACCGGGAGATTTCCAGGTGAACGGAGTGTGGAGTGAAGACCGTATGTGTCAGCTGATGGAAACTAAAATCCGTTTGGCAGAACAGGCTAAAGATAGTGTTTGCGGACAATTCCAGTGGATATACAGCAGTCATGATAATCCCGGACGTCGTCAACCGGATGAAGCGTATCGCAAGATAGATAAAGTAGGTCCGTTCAATTATAAAGGATTGGTTACTCCGTGGGAAGAACCATTAGACATATATTATATGTATCGCGCCAACTATGTTCCGGCTGCAAAAGACCCGATGGTTTACCTGGTATCACATACATGGGCCAACCGCTTTGAAAAAGGACGTCGCCGTGCCACTATCGAGGCTTACAGCAATTGTGATTCTGTATTGCTATACAACGATCTGACAAATGAAAAGGCAACCTTCCTCGGACGTAAAAAGAACAACGGAACAGGCACTCATTTTATGTGGGAAAACCGGGATATTCGTTATAACGTACTTCGTGCAGTAGGATATTATAAAGGTAAACCGGTAACAGAAGACCTGATCCTATTGAATGGTCTGGAGCAAGCCCCTAACTTCGAACTTCTTTATCAGGATGATAAAAAGATATTGAAAGGAGAGACAGGATATAATTATCTGTATCGTCTCAACTGTGGAGGGGATGATTATACAGATAGTTTCGGACAGCTCTGGTTGCAGGACAATACGAATTATTCCCGTTCATGGGCGGAGAATTTCAAGGATCTGAATCCTTATCTTGCCAGTCAACGTACCACCAATGATCCGATTCATGGCACTCGTGACTGGACGTTATTCCAACATTTCCGCTTCGGACGTCACCAACTGGAATATCGTTTCCCTGTGGCAGACGGAACATATCGTATTGAACTGTATTTCACAGAGCCTTGGCATGGTACGGGCGGAAGCGCTTCTACCGACTGTGAAGGACTGCGCATATTCGATGTTGCCGTGAATGATTCTGTTGTATTAGATGATTTGGATATTTGGGCTGAAAGTGGTCATGACGGAGTTTGTAAAAAGATAGTATATACCACAGTGAAAGGTGGGATGTTGAAAATTCATTTCCCGGAAGTGAAAGCAGGACAAGCCTTGATTTCAGGCATTGCTATTGCCAGCACAGATCAGGAACTGAAACCGACAGCATTCCCTGCATCCGGTTGGAGTTGGGAAAAGGCGGATAAAGAAGTGATGGAAAAGACTCCGAAAGAGTTACTTCCGGAAGACAAAAATGCTCGTGTCAGTATATCATACGAAGCGGAAATGGCTGTACTGAAAGGCAAATTCCAAAAGAAAGAACATCGCAAACAGATCGGAGTGTTTTTTGGTAAAGGAAAAAGCAACAGCATTGAATGGAATATTTCTACCGGATTGGCGCAAGTGTATGCCCTTCGCTTTAAGTATATGAATACTACCGGAAAGCCAATACCTGTCTTGATGAAATTCATTGATTCAAAAGGAGTAGTATTGAAAGAGGACGTATTGAACTTCCCGGAGACACCGGATAAATGGAAGATGATGAGCACTACTACGGGAACCTTTATCAATGCCGGACATTACAAAGTATTACTTTCGGCAGAAAATATGGACGGTCTGGCATTCGATGCATTGGAAGTTCAATAAGTTTTTTAGAAAAATACACATATAAACAGAAAAATAGAAGCGGGACATTAAGAAGTTTGAATATACTTCCGGTGTCCTGCTTTTCATATTTTGATACTTTCTTATAAATAGAATATAGATGTTATTTTTTTAAGATTCGATGTTCTGATTTTAATTATTCGAGGGAGAAACTTCAAATAATCCCTATATTTGAAATCAAAAACAAAATAACACAATGGAGAGCGATTTACCTAATTTTGATTTGCCGTCTGATTATATGGTTGGAGAAGGGTATGGGATAAATTTATTAAAAAGGTATAAAAACTTTCCTTGCAGGGTAAAAGCCGGTTTTTTCATTCTTTGTGTAAAAGGGATAATGCAAACGACAATCAATGGGAAACTTCAAAATATTGGTGAAAATGATTTGATAACCTTACCGCCCGGATATTTTATGGAAATTCTTGATTTTTCACCGGATATTCATATCTATTATGCCGGGTTCTCATCCGAATTCATAGAGGGTATAAATCTAATGAAGTCTACAGAACATCTTCTCCCTATAATTATGGAAAATCCGATAATAAGATTATCTCCATTGCAGGCTTGCAGTTATAAAATGTTCTATGAATCGTCAATTCTTTCGTATGCTTCTCCAAAAACATTGGCAAACAAGGAAATAGTAAAGGCGGTTCTTACCATGTTCCTTCAGGGAGCCACTGAAATTTATAAAATGCAAAATAACTTGTATTTATCTTCCCAGTCAAGAAAGTACGAAATTTATCAGGATTTTTTGCAATTGGTCATGAAATATTATACTATTCATCACGGAACCTCTTTTTATGCCGAACATCTAGGACTTAGCTTGCCGCATTTCTGTTCAACAATAAAAAAAGTTGCAGGAAACACTCCTTTAGAAGTCATAGCTTCCATCATTCTGATGGATGCCAAATCCCGGCTGAAGTCAACCAATGAACCGGTGAAGAATATAGCCTTATCTTTGGGATTTAATAATATCTCTTTCTTCAATAAGTTTTTTAAGCAACATACGGGTGTTACCCCACAGGAATACAGAGGACATTAAGCTTCCACCGGCTGTTTTTCGAGTGGTAATGTAACGGTAAAACGGCTGCCTCTTCCTACTTCCGATACAACAGAAATACTCCCTTGCAGATGTTCTACAATCGTTTTGCAGATAGAGAGTCCCAACCCCGTACCCTGCTTGAAAGTATTGACTTTATAAAAACGGTCGAATATTTCTTTCTGGCATTCTTGGGGAATACCTTCCCCCGTGTCCTCCACAAACAGACAAACTGAATCGTCATTTTCCGGATTAACCATAAAACCGAAATGAATATATCCTTCTTCTGTAAATTTCCGGGCATTATTTATGAAATTGCATATTACTTGTTTCAAGCGTGTAGCGTCAGTAGTTATGTAAATATCATCATCCGGCAAGATTGCTTTTATTTCGATTTCCGGCACATTTTTCACGACCTGCTCTTTCTCTATATCCTTCATTATGGATTTGAGGGAATAATTGGAATAAGTAAACTTGATAGTGTTTGATTCAATCTTGGACAAATCAAGTATATCGTCAATCAATCGTACTAAATGTTCGCTATTGATGCTGATTAGTCGCACGAAATCGGCACGTTCCTCTTCACTTAACTCATCATAAGTAGAACCTATAACATCAGAAAAGCCGACTATTGCATTCAGCGGCGTACGGATTTCATGACTCATATTGGCTAAAAATGCCATTTTAAGACGATCGCTTTCTTCTGCTTTTTTACGTGCCTCGATTAAGGTGTTTTCTATGTCTTTATATTCCTGAATACTCAAGCAGATTCCCACTAACCGATAGGGATGACCGGATATGTTTGCAATATAAGTAGACTGCCCTTCAAACCATTCCCAAGTACCATCCCCCCGGCGCAAACGGAATGGAACTGTTTTGTCAAAAGTTGTATTACCACTAAGTTGTACAACAAAGGCGTCAGCCATAGTTTGCCGATCGTCCGGATGAATCATATTCACATATTCCTCCATTGTCAAAGTATTATTCTCTCCGGCTGGAATACCTAAATGTTCAAAATAACGATCATCAAGAGTAAATTCACTCCGGCTTATATCATAATACCATGGATAGATTCTGGTTCTTTGCAAAGCAGTATTCAAAATATATTCTTGTGTAAGTTCTACCGTTATATTACGGAAAAAGAATAAGACTTTGTATAAGTTATTTTCATCTCTGATTGTCGCAAATTCCCCTCTTATAGGAAATTGTGTATAATCAACCTGTTCTTGTATGAAGGTATGTTCAGGTAATGAATACGTATTTTCTCCCTGATGAATTTTCTCCAAAATAATCGGGAGTATATCTTCCCCTTTGTTTATTAGTTTAAATAAATGATCTGTAGGAAAGGGAAGCATCTCATTGACTGACGGATGAACATGAAGTTCTGCAAGAGCCTGCTGATTGAGTTGTATAACCTCTCCATTTGTATCAAATATAATCACTCCGTCAGGTAAAATGTTTAATAATTCATCATTATAGAGTGTCTGTTTGTAATCTTCCATTTCTTTTATTTTTATGCGGAATATAAGATAGATGAGACATATCTATAACAAAGAAAGCTATTTCTATGAAGATTACACCATATTTCTAGCTCTTTTTGAGCGACTTATACGGTTATTTTAAATTGCAACACATTTAATGTTAATACAATATTCTTATTTTAATATTCAGTATTCAAATATTAATAGAGCGAAACTCCCATATCAAACAATATGAAAGTTTCGCTTTTTCTATTTAGTAAGTTTTATCCCATTTATTTGCCAATCGTTTTTGGCTGTTCCTTCTGTGAAATTGAATGATTTAGTTTTGAGAGGTAATGGTTTGAAAGTTAGGGAAAATTCGGCTTCTCCGCTTTCAGGCAGAAAGAAATGCTTACCGGGAGTAATGCCGTCAGCTTTTTGTAATGTGTATGATGTACCTTGCTCGTCTACTAGTTTGGCATTTACACTTACTTGTATCCAGTATTTGGGTATGTAATATGCATAAAAATGAACGATAGTGGCTGTATCAGTCAATTCTACCTGCTTTACTTCAAGAATATCAGTATTGGTTGATTCAAAACTTGGATAGTTAACTACTTTTCTATTGGTGTCCCCGGTGATACTCATCTCACGCTTTGGCGCATCCAAATATCTACGCATCTTTAATTTCAAGCTGCCTTTACCATAGCCCGACCACATTTTCACGATTTTGCCTTTGGGAGAGATAAGAACATAATTCGGAATACCGTTGACGTCATACACAGCATATAGTCCTGCAGTTTGTTTCAAATCACTTAAGTTTTGCCAAGTCATTTCATGTTGCGTAGAAGCAGCTTTCCATCTAGTTTGCGTATCCGAACTCAAACTGATGATGGTGAGTCGGTCTTTATATTGCTCTTGAATCTCTTTCATTTCGGGCAAAGCCATGATGCAAGGACCACAACCACTGCTCCAGAAATCAAGTAACATATATTTTCCTTTGAAGTCAGCCAAATGATGAACTTTTCCATCTAAATCAAAAAGATCGGCGTCTGCCATGTCATCTCCTTCTTTCACTGTTTTAGGAGGGAAGAGATTAACCCTAATTTCTTGTCCTTCAATGGAAGCTTTCTGCTCTTCGTTTAATCTGTCATACAAAGCCAGTATTTCTTCCTTATTGGTAAACCTTGAATTGTATTTCAAAGACATACTCAAACGGAGTAATTTTTCCATCCAGACATTGGAAATAGGGAGCTCCTTCATCAACTTTAATTCCCGTTGATTAATAATAGAAGATATACTATCACTCTTTGTTCGAAGTGCTTTTCGTTCGGCTTCTGAAGCTGAACGCATACTTCTTTCTTTGATAGCCAAACGTTGAAATTCGTCCCATAAATCACGGGAATCCTCAATGAATCTATTATGTTCTTGTTGTTCTTTTACCGGACTGTCTACCCTCCATGTATAAATCAGAGGGTTTGTGCCCGTTACTTTTATTTTTGCGCCTGGAGTTGCATAAATATCTAACGACATTGGAGGGAAATCTGTATCGCGACACATGAGAGACAGTTGATCCATACCGCTTTCTCCTACATTTCGCTTGAAAAAGAAAGTTCCATTACGTATCGTATCCGTACCAACTATGCTTCCTACGCGTCCATCCGTCAAAAATAAGGAAACATGAGTTCCGTCTTTCACTCCTTTTACCTCACCTTTAATTGTGTACTCGTGCTGTGCTTGTGAAACGAGACTGCCTAATAAAAAGAGGCTGCTAAATAGTAGTTTTTTCATCATCATAATATTAGAAGTAATTATACGGCACAAGGTAAAGATTTTCTTCATAAAGTGTTACTCCTTTTATTGTTCTTTAATATTTCTGTAAAAGAAAGGGGTACAAAATGCCCTTTCGTCCGTCTACTTGATATGAAGAAAAAAGAACGAATGAAAATATATACTTTACTGCTTGGCGCATTGTTTGTAAGTCCTACACAGGCACAAACAATGCATGATTGGGAGAATCATCATGTTCTCCAGATCAACCGTGAACCGGCAAGAGCCGCTTTTACCCCTTTCTCTGTACATAAAGGAGACGGCTCAATTTCTTTAGACGGAACCTGGAAATTCCGTTGGACTCCCGTTCCCAATGAAAGAGTCATGAATTTCTATCAGACAAATTTTGATGATAAAGATTGGACGGATTTTCCTGTTCCCGCCAACTGGGAAGTGAACGGATATGGCACGCCTATCTATGTTTCAGCAGGCTATCCGTTTAAAATAGATCCTCCACGGGTGATGGGAGAACCGAAAGCTGACTATACCACGTATAAAGAAAGAAACCCGGTAGGGCAATATCGCCGCACTTTTGTATTGCCGACCGGATGGGAAGTGAATGGACAGACTTTTCTACGCTTTGAAGGTGTAATGAGCGCCTTTTATGTTTGGATCAATGGCAAACGGGTAGGGTATAGCCAAGGCAGTATGGAACCGAGCGAATTTAATGTTACGAAGTATCTGAAATCCGGAGAAAATCAGATTTCACTGGAAGTCTACCGATATAGTGACGGTTCTTATCTGGAAGATCAGGATTTCTGGCGTTTTGGAGGTATTCATCGTAGTATTCATCTGATACATACGCCGGATATTCATATCCGTGATTATGCGGTACGCACTCTTCCCGCATCTGCTGGTAATTATAAAGACTTTATTTTGCAGATTGATCCGCAATTCAGTGTATATCGAGGGATGACCGGAAAAGGGTATATTTTACAGGGAGTACTGAAGGATGCTTCAGGCAAAGAAGTTGCCACATTGAAAGGCGATGTGGAAGATATTCTTGATTTGGAGCATAAAGCAAGCCGGATGAATGAATGGTATCCGCAGCGTGGCCCGCGTAAGATGGGACGTTTGTCAGCTATTATAAAATCACCGGAAAGATGGACGGCAGAAACACCCTATCTTTATAAACTACACTTAACTCTCCAAAATGAAGAAGGAAAAGTCGTAGAACAGATAGAACAGGCCGTAGGTTTCCGCTCTGTAGAAATCAAAAAAGGACAACTGTTAGTGAATGGTAATCCGGTTCGTTTTCGTGGAGTGAACCGCCACGAACATGATCCACGGACGGCACGTGTCATGAGCGAAGAACGGATGCTTCAGGATATTCTTTTAATGAAACAGGCGAATATAAATGCCGTACGCACCAGCCATTACCCCAATGTCAGTCGTTGGTACGAGCTATGCGACAGCTTGGGATTGTACGTGATGGACGAAGCGGATATAGAAGAACACGGATTGCGTGGCACACTCGCAAGTACCCCCGACTGGCATGCGGCATTTATGGACCGTGCGGTCCGTATGGCGGAACGTGATAAGAATTATCCATGTATTGTAATGTGGAGCATGGGAAACGAAAGCGGTTACGGACCGAACTTCGCTGCTATTTCGGCATGGCTGCATGATTTCGATCCCACTCGCCCTGTACACTATGAGGGGGCACAGGGAGTGGACGGAAATCCTGACCCGAAGACGGTAGATGTTATCAGCCGCTTTTATACCCGGGTGAAACAGGAATACTTAAATCCCGGCATTGCAGAGGGAGAAGACAAGGAACGCGCTGAAAATGCACGTTGGGAACGGTTGCTGGAGATTGCGGAGCGTACCAATGACGACCGTCCGGTGATGACGAGTGAATATGCACATTCCATGGGGAATGCATTAGGAAATTTCAAGGAATATTGGGATGAGATATATAGTAATCCCCGTATGCTGGGTGGTTTTATATGGGATTGGGTAGATCAGGGAATCTACAAGACATTACCCGATGGCCGTACCATGGTGGCTTACGGCGGTGACTTTGGCGATAAGCCGAATTTAAAAGCTTTCTGCTTTAATGGATTGCTGATGAGTGACCGTGAAACTACACCTAAATATTGGGAGGTAAAGAAGGTATATGCACCAGTTGAACTGAAAATGGAAAATGGGAAGCTGAAAGTGACGAACCGGAACCATCATATCGATTTATCATCTTATCGCTGCTTATGGACATTGTCTGTGGATGGAAAACAGAAAGAACAAGGAGAAATTACATTGCCGGAAATAGCTCCAGGAGAAAGTGGAACAATAGATTTGCCGACTTTCCGTTCATTGAATCCTCTTTCCGATTGCCAACTGAAAGTAAGCATTGTTTTGAAATCGGATGCTCTTTGGGCAAAGGCAGGACATGAAGTGGCCTGGGAACAATTCTGTTTGCAGAAAGGAGATTTAGCCTCTACCGATCTGATTAATAAAGGAACGCTTCAAGTGGAAGAGGATGATAAATCTTTATTGATTAGCGGACGCGGTTTTTCTGTTCAGTGGGAAAAGAAAGTGAACGGAAGTATGACTTCCCTTATATATAAGGGCAAAGAAATGCTGGCTCACTCCGATGATTTTCCGGTTCAGCCTGTCACTCAAGTTTTCCGTGCTCCGACAGATAATGACAAGAGCTTCGGAAACTGGTTGGCTAAAGACTGGAAATTGCATGGAATGGATCATCCGCAGATAAATCTGGAATCTTTCCACCATGAAAAACGTGCAGACGGGGCGGCCATTGTCCGGATTCAAACAAGTAATTTATATAAAGAAGGAAAAGTGGTGACTACTTCTGTCTATACGGTCTTTTCAGATGGAACGATTGATCTGGAAACAACTTTCTTGCCACAAGGAGTTCTTCCTGAAATTCCCCGTTTAGGTATCGCATTCTGTCTGGCACCTGCTTATGATACATTTACCTGGTATGGCAGAGGGCCACAGGATAACTATCCTGACCGCAAAACATCTGCTATGATAGGGCTTTGGAAAGGAAGCGTTGCAGAACAGTACGTACATTATCCACGTCCGCAGGACAGTGGCAACAAAGAGGAAGTGCATTATCTTACCCTGACCGACAAGCAGAATAAAGGTATTCGTATTGACGCGGTAGAAAACGCATTTTCTGCATCTGCCCTGCATTACACCGTACAGGACATCTATGAAGAAACTCACGATTGCAATTTAAAACCACGTGCAGAAGTTATTCTTAGTATGGATGCTGCCATACTTGGATTAGGAAACAGTAGTTGCGGACCGGGTGTATTGAAGAAATATGCCATAGAGAAAAAAGAACATACGCTGCATCTCCGCATCAGTAGTAAACAATGATAGCAATAAATAACTAACACAATTATAAAAGTAACAATGAAAAAAGTAACCACTTTATTATCGACCTTGGCGTTGGCAACTACCCTGGCTGCTCAAAACCTTCCACAAACGGAAAGGCAATATCTTTCCGGTCACGGATGCGACGATATGGTTGAATGGGACTTCTTTTGTACCGACGGACGCAATTCCGGCAAATGGACGAAAATCGGTGTACCTTCCTGTTGGGAATTGCAAGGATTCGGCACCTATCAGTATGGAATCACTTTCTATGGTAAACCATTCCCTGAAGGCGTTGCCAATGAAAAAGGTATGTATAAGTATGAGTTTGAAGTTCCGGAAAAATTCCGCGGCAAACAGGTCAATCTTGTATTCGAAGCTTCAATGACAGATACGGAAGTAAAAGTGAACGGACGCAAAGTTGGTTCCAAACATCAGGGAGCCTTCTATCGTTTTTCATACAACGTCACGGATTTCCTGAAATATGGCAAGAAGAATTTACTGGAAGTCACTGTTGCCAAAGAGAGTGAAAATGCCAGTGTGAACCTTGCCGAACGTCGTGCTGATTATTGGAATTTTGGCGGTATCTTCCGTCCGGTGTTCCTGGAGGTGAAACCAGCCGTAAACCTGCGGCACATTGCCATTGACGCAAAGATGGATGGAACTTTCCGTGCCAACTGCTACACCAATATCTCTAATGACGGAATGAGCATCCGTACACAGATTTTAGATAAAAAAGGGAAAAAGATAACGGAAACCACCGTACCCGTAAAAGCTGGAGGCGACTGGACTTCCCTGCAACTGAATGTATCTAATCCCGCATTATGGACAGCGGAAACTCCGAATCTTTATAAAGCGCAATTCTCTCTATTGGATAAGGCTGGTAAGGTTTTGCATAGTGAAACAGAAAATTTTGGTTTCCGCACGATTGAAGTACGCGAAAGCGACGGACTTTATATAAACGGAGTACGTATCAATGTACGTGGTGTCAATCGTCATAGTTTCCGTCCTGAAAGTGGCCGTACATTAAGTAAAGCGAAGAATATCGAAGACGTTCTCTTGATGAAAGGCATGAATATGAATTCTGTCCGTTTGAGCCATTATCCGGCTGACCCGGAATTTTTGGAAGCCTGTGATTCTCTCGGACTTTATGTGATGGATGAGTTGGGAGGCTGGCATGGCAAGTATGATACCCCCACCGGAGTACGTCTGATTGAAGGCATGATAGAACGTGACGTGAATCATCCGTCTATTATTTGGTGGAGTAATGGTAATGAAAAAGGATGGAATACCGAACTGGATGGAGAGTTTCATAAATACGATCCGCAGAAACGTCCGGTTATTCACCCGCAAGGCAATTTCTCCGGTTTTGAAACCATGCATTACCGCTCTTACGGAGAAAGCCAGAACTACATGCGCTTACCGGAAATCTTTATGCCTACGGAATTCTTGCATGGTTTATACGATGGCGGCCATGGTGCCGGATTATACGATTATTGGGAAATGATGCGCAAGCATCCCCGTTGTATCGGTGGATTCCTTTGGGTATTGGCAGACGAAGGTGTGAAGCGTGTAGATATGGACGGATTCATCGATAACCAGGGAAACTTTGGAGCAGACGGAATTGTAGGACCACATCACGAAAAGGAGGGTAGCTACTACACTATCAAGCAGTTATGGAGTCCGGTGCAAATCATGAATACTTCTATCGACAAGCAATTTGATGGCAAATTCTCCGTAGAAAACCGTTACGATTATCTGAATCTGAATACTTGCCGTTTCCTTTGGAAGCAAGTAAAATTCCCGCTGGCAACAGATGCTTCCAATGCCGCTGTTCAAGTGCTGAAAGAGGGAGAGGTGCAGGGTAGTGATGTGGCTGCTCATTCGGCAGGTGTCTTAGATATAAGAACAAATATCCTCGCTGATACAGATGCTCTTTACCTGACAGCTATTGATAAATACGGCCATGAACTTTGGCGCTGGACTTTCCCGGTTGATAAACTGAATCAGCAAACAGAACAGCTTTCTCCCTTGTCCAGTCGTCCTACTTATACAGAGACAGAAAATGATCTTACTGTGAAAGCGAATAAGCGTACATTCATCTTCTCAAAGAAAGACGGACAACTGAAAGGGGTATCTGTAGATAACCGTAAGATTAACTTCGCCAATGGTCCCCGTTTCATCGGAGCCCGTCGTGCAGACCGCTCATTGGATCAGTTCTATAACCATGATGATGAGAAAGCAAAAGAAAAAGACCGCACATACAGCGAATTCCCGGATGCTGCCGTATTTACGAAACTGGATGTGAAAGAAGACGGAGGTAATCTGGTTGTTACCGCCAATTATAAACTGGGCAATCTGGATAAAGCCCAATGGACAATTAACCCGAGTGGGGATTTGGCTTTGGATTACACCTACAATTTCTCCGGTGTCGTAGACTTGATGGGTATTCGTTTCGACTATCCTGAAGATCAGGTAATCAGCAAACGCTGGTTGGGTGCCGGACCTTACCGTGTATGGCAAAACCGTATTCACGGAACGCAATACGATGTATGGGAAAACGACTATAACGATCCTATTCCGGGTGAGACCTTTACATATCCCGAATTTAAAGGATACTTTGGTGATGTTTCCTGGATGAATATCCAAACGAAAGAAGGCACTATCAGCCTGACAAACGAAACTCCCGACACGTATATAGGAGTATATCAGCCTCGTGATGGCCGCGATCGTTTACTTTATACTCTTCCCGAAAGCGGAATCTCTGTCCTGAACGTGATTCCTCCGGTACGTAATAAAGTAAACTCCACCGATTTGTGTGGTCCCTCTTCACAACCCAAATGGGTAAATGGGCCACAAACCGGACGAGTCATTTTCCGGTTTATGTAAATGAATCATATAAAGGTATCCACATTGCGTTGGGTACCTTTTTTATTTGGCCTTCTCACCGATTTTTCAAGGAAAAAGGCTATAAGTGGGGAATAATCATTATTTTTGTTTCGTTTTATACATTCAGATTAATGAATTCTTTCCTATGTACACAATACTAATTATAGAAGATGAACCCCGGGTTGCAAGTTTGCTGATGAACGGACTGGAGGAAAATGGCTATCAGACAATGGTGGCTTATGACGGACTAATGGGGTTACGGCTTTTTCAAGCCCATACATTCGATTTGGTCATATCCGACATTGTTTTGCCTAAGATGGACGGATTTGAACTGGCGAAAGAAATTCGCAAAACCAATCCCAATATCCCTATATTGATGTTGACGGCATTAGGATCAACAAACGATAAACTGGACGGTTTCGATGCCGGTGCAGACGATTACATGGTGAAACCTTTTGATTTCAGAGAGTTAAATGCCAGAATCAAAGTGCTGTTGAAACGTGTAGCGGGTAATGCACAGGAATTGCCGCAGGAACTTGTCTATGCAGATTTGCGTATTGACCTTCAACGTAAAGACGTAGAACGAAACAGCATATCCATAAAACTTTCTCCTAAGGAATACAACTTACTGTTATATATGGTAGAAAATGCCGAAAGAGTATTGAGCAGGGTTGAAATAGCAGAAAAAGTATGGAACACCCATTTTGATACAGGAACGAACTTCATAGATGTATATATCAACTATCTCCGCAAAAAGATAGACAGGGACTTTGAACCGAAACTTATTCATACCAAAGCCGGAATGGGATTCATACTGACCGATAAATTATGAAAATCAGAACAACGTTGACTCTACAATATGCAGGGCTTACAGCTGCGGTATTTTTCGTATTTGTCATGGCGGTCTACTATGTCAGTGAACATTCGCGTAGTAATGCTTTCTTTCGTAATCTTCAAAGTGAAGCTATAACCAAAGCACATTTATTCCTTAAAAATCAAGTAGATGCCAAAACCATGCAGTCTATATACCTGAATAATCAGAAGTTTATTGATGAAGTAGAGGTTGCCGTCTATACAACAGATTTTAAAATATTATATCACGAC
>ENA-OPCL01000855-OPCL01000855.1-human-gut-metagenome-genome-assembly--contig:-NODE-855-length-24638-cov-4.006549_pt1 | contig 24638 bp, 19 predicted proteins | sample MGYA00241251_ERZ501482 | MGnify/ENA primary metagenome ERZ501482 (study PRJEB25962, sample SAMEA2042581) | human gut metagenome | biome: human gut; feature: human-associated habitat; material: faeces... | reverse complement strand
GTTGTATAATCATAGCCCCAGGTTGGCTTGCCTACCTGGGGCCAGTCGAGGGATAATAATCTACCGCCGAAGGGCGGTTGTATAAAATGAGGAATATAATAATTTGCAAACAGGCGATTCGTCACTGGGTGTTGACATATACAACCGCACTTCGGCGGTTTTACTTCGGTGCCACCGCAGAAAAATGACAATTTTATGGCAAAAATGGAAAAATGCTGTTTTTTATTCGCAAAAAATGATTATTTGATAAGAATTACTTCCATATTTTCTTTGAAATGATTATTTTTGCAGCATAAATTTACTAATTATATATTTATATGAAAAAAACATTACTCCTTGCGTTGGGTCTCGGCACAGCCTTGGCAGCCAGCGCAGCATCTCCAAACTATTTGCAGGAGGTAAAATCTAATTGCGCAGATGTCAACAGACAAAAGGTAGACATGACAGTTCACACATCGGCACCTGTTGCTATGAAGTTGAAAAATGTCAGCGATGTTGCTACAGAGTCGCGAATCGTTACGAAGGGCGAAGCTGCAACGAAATGCCCATGGTATTACCAAGTGGGTCTTTTCTTCGAAGGTCTCGATTCTGAATTTCAGGGTTATGTAATGCCGACGTTCGCTTGTCCTCCTTTTGCGGAAGTGTCTTATCTGAACGCTTCTGGAAAAGCAACTTCATTGTGGACATACGGTGTCGGCGACAAGTCGAATGCCGGTGGTGAGACCTACACTTCAACCGACAAGAACTTGACTGTAAGCTATCCGATGACTTACTCTTCAGCACCTATCCTTAAGGTGGCTGATGGGCAGACATGGCAGCCTTATGGCATTTCTGAAAAGTCAGGAAATATATCCGGTTTGGTTAATTCAGTAGGCGTTCCTTCTTCGTTGTCAGTGCAGCACTTCGGCGGCAACTGGGCACCAAAAACGCAAGATGGAAAATATGCTTTCGGCAGCGACTGTTTGGCTGGTGCTGATGGCTACGGAATCTTGTTTGACGAGCCTGCTGTTCCTTACTATGTAGAGTCAGCCCGTATGATTATGAAAGGTGTAAGCCTTAAAAATGGTGCAGAGTTGACACTCAATGTGTATAAAGTCAACGATGACGGAACACTTGGCGATAAATTGGCTGTCGGCAAGGCTGGCGCTGATGATGTGAAACTTCTGGCTAATGACCTTTATTCTGTTACATTCAAATTCTTCGAGGAAGACGAATTGGGCGGTTTGAGCGAGGTGGCTATCTATCCGGAGACAGCTCTGTTCTACGCCTTTACAGACTTTAAGGGCAACAGCAACATCTCGTTTGAGTCTATGTGCTTTAACTGGCCTTATGTTGATGACAAAGGCGAGATTCCAGCATCTTATCCGGCAGAAGTGGGCTACTTCTTGGTTGGAGACAAAATGGCTCCATTCTCGGCACTGTTCGAAGATACTTATTCCGCTCCGGTGTTGTTTGTCGACGCTTTGATGGGCAATCTGGACTTTGACAAAAACTCAAATCACTTTGCCAACAATGGTGGCTCTTTGGATGTTGCAGTAGAGACCAATTTGACAATATTTAAAGCCTATGCAGACAATCCTGTACAATATTATGCAGTAGAAAACGACATTCCTGACTGGTTGGAGATTTCAGTGTCTTATGATGCAACAAAAGGCACAGTGTTCAATTTTAAGGCAGATCCTCTTCCAGAGGGCGTTTCCGGTCGTCGTGCCGATATCAGCTTCACAACTGTGATTGGTGGCCGTGAGGTGTTTGTTGCAACTCAGGGCGATGCATCAGTGGCTGGCGTAGAGGCAACCAATTCGAAGGTGTCGGTTGTAGACGGCAACTTCGTTGTTGAGAGCGACAATGCAACATCTGTAGCAGTTTACAACCTCGCAGGTCAGAAAGTTGCGGAGGCTGCATTCGCAGGCAAGGCAACAGTTCCAGCCGCCGATCTTGCAAAAGGCGTTTATGTTGTTAAATTCAACGATAACACAGTAGTTAAGGTAGCCAAATAATAGGCTTCTTAAGTAGCACTGTTCTGCCAGTGATGGCGGAGCAATATTGAAGCCCGGCAGTGATGCCGGGCTTCGCTTGTTTTTGCAGAGCCAGGAGGACGGTGTCACGTGGTAGGCGATCCAACCCCGAGCTAACATATACAACCGCTCTTCGGCGGTAGCAATGTGCGCTCATCGTGTCACGGGGTAGGCAAGCAACCCCGTGCTAACATATACAACCGCACTTCGGCGGTTTTTTTGCGATGGCGATGCACCGCGCCATGGCGCATGCCGATGTGGGGCGATTTTCCTGCTTGTGGGGATTGCACAGAGTTATAAAAAATGAGCAGAGTGTTAAAAAAAGACGTTAAAGAGTGATTTAAGTGCTAAAATACTTGCAAAATGAAAGTGAATAGATTAGATTTGCAACGAAATTCATAAAATACATATATATTATGAGAAAAATGGTACTCTTTTCTGCAGCGGTCTTGGCGACAGGCGTGGCTATGGCAGCCAATCCAACGAAAGTCACAGAGACACGTATGTCAAGCGCAGGCTTGCGTGCAGAGCGCATGAATCAACAGTTTTTTAATAAAACAGCAGTAACTTTGCGGGCTAATGACAAGTCGAATGTCGTTGCAAGCAAGCAGTTGAAAGACGGTTCGTCCATCAACCTTGTGAAAGGTAATGACGGACACTTGTACAAAGTGCTTAACCGCAGTTTGAGGGCGTCGGACAAGATTGCACAGTCAAAATCTCGCATCAACGCGCCGGCGGTAATGAAAGCTGACGAGAACGCAACTCTTTTTGAGGGCTTTGAGTCGTATGAAGGACAGACTTCTCGAGGATGGGTTCCGGAAGGCTGGTCGCAGGAGTCGAAAACCAACCCGCCCCACGTTGCTCCAGAAGGCGAAGGCACATGTCTCGTGTGGGAAGCGACACAAGGCGATGGCTTTACATCCGCTTATAGCGGCACTTATGTGGAGCGTGTCCAGGTTTCGATGGCAGATTTCACAGCCGATCCTATAACTTTTGCAGAGCAGCAGGATGAGTGGCTTATCACCAAGGCAATCACTCCAAAAACTGGTGACTACTTGACATTCCAGCTTTGCTATAGCCCATGCTTCACTCTTCTCAATGAGAGTACGATGGATTTTTCATCGGTAAACAATATTCTTGAGGTACTTGTGACTACCGACGATGGCAAGACATGGGAAAAAGTATGGGATGTGCTTGATGACGCACGCAGCTATACAGAGGATGAGTTGTGGGACGACGGTATGAGCTTTGTACGTCCATATCACCCAATGCTCGTCAACATCAGCAAATATGTTGGCAAGAACATCAAGATAGCATTCCGCTATTATGGTATCAACGGCGAGTCAATGATGCTTGATGACGTTAAAGTAGGCGAAGCCACTCCAACGGCAGCGGCTACTGCACCAAACGCAGTATTCCCAATTGGCCTTTCTCTTGAAGGATACAATCTTAACGATGGATCCGGCAATGTGCTTAATCTGGCGTTGGCACCTTACAAGACTTCTTTGGAGTGGACAAATGTGTCACCAGCCTATGAATCTTGCACATGGACATTTCCAGACGAAGAAGGCAACGAAACAACATCCTCGTCGAAGAATCTTGAAGCTCCGGAATACGGCTTTGGACAATATGACGCACCATCGCTTGTGACCAAGATTGGCAGCAAGACTTCGGATGCAGCCAAACTTTATGATGCAGTGCAATATGGTGGCTCTGTGATGATTAAGAATGGAGATAATTATATGTCGTTTGATGCGGCAATGTACGACTTAAACCGTCTCGTTAGTGAAAAAGCGAAGTTCTCATTGGCAGGAGACGGTGTGTTTGGTATGGGTGCCACTTCAGACGCTACATGGAACCAATTGCTTAAAACAGAGGGAATGAAGGTTACAGGTATGGGAATGTTCATCCCGCAACCGGCAGCACCTTACACATTGTCGTCGGCAAATGCAGTTGTTTATTACACAGCCGGTAAATTGACCGACAAATCGCAGTTGAAAGCAACGGTTTATAAGGTGGAGGATGACGGCTCGTTCACCGCAATGGCAGAAGGCTACTGCTCTCCATCGGAGTTCTATAAGGCAGACGAAGAGTCGAATACTAAGGCAATCTTCTATTTTGAAAGAGAAATCGATGGACTTCCTACACAGGCAGAGTTGTTTGTCGATTATCCAATTGTAATCCAATTCTCAGCCGACCTTGCAGAAGGCGAGGAATTTGACTTCGTAAATGCGTTTGACTCGGCACCGGATGAAGTGGAAAACAATGTCTACGTATTCTTCAATGATGCAGAAGGCACACGCAAGATGATTAATACGACAGCCCTTTCATTCGAAGACGGCTCGGCAGCTGCCGGACTGTATGCATCGTTTGACGCTACCTACAGCTGGTTGCGCAGCGACGAAGACGCGTTTGAGGCAAAACCAGCCGGCGAAAGCAAAACGTTTGACCTTGATTCTTACTACAACTTGGTCAACTCAAAAGGTGAAAACCTCGCGACAGCGACAGGTGAAGGCTTAGGCGATTGGTACACAGTGTCATTCGCTAACGGTTCAGGCACAGAGCCAGCCAAGATGACAGTGACAGTCAATGCATTGCCAGAAGGAACAGACGTAAGATCCTCATATTTCGACGTTGAAGTGTTTGGCATGAAGAAGCGTTTCTACGTAGCTCAGCACAGCGAGGCAGGCGTAAGCGACTTGGCGGTGTCTGCAACAAAGGCGTTTGTCAATGGTGGCAACATCGTGGTGTCGAGCCCGAAGGCAACCAGAGTGGCAGTCTACAACGTAGCAGGTCAGAAAGTGGCAGAGCAGGCATTTGCTGGTAAGGCCACAATCAAGGCTTCAGACTTCGCGAAAGGCATCTACGTATTGAAGTTCAATGACAACACAGTTTTGAAATTGACAAAATAAGGAGTATATGATTTTTTGAGGAATGGAATCCAGCGTGATGCTGGGTTCCATTTCTTTTTTTTTATACAACCGCACTTCGGCGGTTTTTTGCGATGGCGATGCACCGCGCCATTGGCGCATGCCGATGTGGGGCGGTTTTTGCGATGGGGATGGCAATCAGAAGGCGATGGCAACCGCCGAAGGGCGGTTGTGTAATCATAGCCCCAGGTTGGCTTGCCTACCTGGGGTCAGTCGAGGAATAATAATCTACCGCCGAAGAGCGGTTGTATAAAACAAGGAATATGATTTCGGCGGTTGGTTGTGCCTTATGAAGCAAAAAAGCGTGGCTGCATTTTTGTAGCCACGCTTTGGTTATGATAATGAGATGAGTCAGTCTTTGAACAGCAGTTTGTAGTCGCGCTTTGCGGCAGGAACGGTCCACTCTTCTGGAATGAATTTCCATTGGTCGAGCGTAGTGGGGCATATCGTACCCGTTTTTTTGATGTACTCCATAAGATAGAATCGCAAATCCTTGTCGGTAGCCTTGATGATACGGTCGTTCAGTTTGTCGGCCGGAATTTCGGCACCTTCAGTCAGCAGTCCGCCGCCACCGTTTCCGCGATAAGAATTCACAGCCACCGAATAGTCCTTGTCCATGTCGAACGCACTTCCGTCGGCCATTGACAGGATGTTGATTTTCTCGCCACGCGGCTTGGTCACGTCGACCGTGTAGCGAATTCCGGCAGCCGAGTCGAAGTTGTAGCTGAAGTTCTGGAACAGCGCGCGCGCACCGTCATCGCCGTTGCCAGGCACTTCTTTCAGCAGGAGCAAGTGGTCGTCGGCATTTGTCATTCGGTTTGTCCACAAGTCGTAGGACATCTCCAGATAGTTTTTGATTTCACGACCCGACAGGCGCATCGTGTAGAGCATGTTCTCATATTTGTAGAGCTTGAACATATCGCTCACGAGGATGTCGCCCTCCTTTATGCTCGAGTCGAACGACAATGGCGCCGCCATCGACACCTCCGCGCCAGAGATTGCCAGTTGCAGCGAGTGTGTCAGGTCGATAAACTCCGAAGGGCCGAAGAAAGCGTTGCGAGTGGATATTGTCTTTGAGATAGAGCCGATTTTCTGGCTGACAAACTTGTCTACGGTGTCGTATTGAGGCTTGAATTCCGCCATGAAATCCTCGTCGACAGGCAATGCGCTGATGTCGACCAATCTTCCGGAAATTTCTTTTTTCACCACTTTGCCTTTCCGCAGCGTCAGCGACACGTGGGCTGAAGCCACCTTCTCCGCCTTGTTTGCAGGGTTCAGCATCCACACCTCGTTGCCGTTGGCGTTTTTCACCGAGTCGCAGAAGAACTGGTGGTCGTGTCCAAACAACACGATGTCGATACCCGGCACGCGCTCGGCAACCAGCTGAGAGGCATTCTCCACCCAATTGCCCGTTGTGTGGGTATGGTCGCGTCCGGAGTGGATGATGGCAACCACAACATCCGGATTCTCCTTTTCGCGCACCGTCTTCACCCATTTGCGAGCCGACTCCTCGATGTCGTCGAATCGGAGTCCAGCCCACAGGTTTTCAGGCAGCCATGCCGGGATTGACGGCGTAAGAAAACCAATTACCGCCACCTTCACGCCGTCGCGGTTGAAAACCGAGTAGGGTGGAAGATACGGTTTTCCCGAAGCGGTGTCGATAATGTTTGCGCCGAGAATCGGGAAATTGCATTGGCGAATCCAACGGTCATAGACCGCATGTCCGGTCTCCATGTCGTGGTTTCCCATGTTTCCCGCATCGTAGCGCAGATAGTTCATCATCGCCGCCGTCACATGGGTTGCAGCCGTGTCGATGAAATTGTAGTAGTATACGGTAGGCTGTCCCTGCAGAATGTCGCCGTTGTCGAGCAGCAGCAGGTTGTCACCGAAGCGTTCGCGCTCACGTTTCACGTAGGTTGACAGCCTTGCAAGACTACCCTTGCAAGGCGTGCGGTTGATGAAATCGTAAGGGAAGAAACTGCCATGCACATCGGAAGTCTCGAGAATGCAGAGTTCGACAGTCTTGTCTTTAGCCGTGGCGAAAGGAGAAGAAGCGATTAAAGCCATTATTAAAAACAGTATTTTTTTCATAATAGTGAAATTTATTGTACGAAGATAGTAAAAAATCATCAAATAAGGATTGGAAAAGTGCCTGCAAAACACTAACTTTGTGGAAATGATACAAAAATACTGTCTTTAGAAAAACTAACACGAAATTTCTATGATGTCAAAATTCAAACAGCTTAGACTACGCCTTGTAGTGGCGGTTGCTGTGTTGTTGATGGCCGGAACGGGAACCGAAGCCTTTGCACAGTGCTACACTAAGAATCTTCAACAGGCAGAGTCGCTTTACAAGCAAGGACGCTATGCCGAGGCAAAGAAGCGTTTTGCCGCAGCCAAAGCGTGCCCCGACAAGCCCAAGACCAACAATCTGGACTCGCGTATAGCAGCCTGCAACAGAAAAATAAAAGAGCGCAGCAGTAGCAGCACGCAGCCGTCGCGCCGTCAGTCAACACCGTCTACCACATCGCGGACAAACTCGTTTAAAATCACGAGCGTGTCGTTTCGCAACGAAGACATCGACGACAATGTGCTTAATGCCTATGGCGAGCGTCTTTGTGCCGCCGACGTGCATTATCTGATGCCGCGCATCTATTACAAGAGCACATATTCAAGTTCGCAGGACTGGGCGTTTAAATACAAAATCTATAAGCCAGACGGCACGCTCATGTCGGGCAGCACGTCGCCAAGCGGGTATACCAACTCGTTTGAAATGACTGTAGATCCGGGCGAGAACTATTGCGGCATCGGCGGTTGGGGCCGTTCGGGCGGCGGCGCCTACGACCAGACGGGTCAATACCGATTCGAGGTGTGGCGCAACGGCAGCCGCATCTATCAGCAGAACTTTACACTCTACAGCGGCAGCGGCAACGTTTCGGACGGCACGCTGAAGGTGGACGGAAAGACATCGGTAAGCACCAACTTCTCCTCGTCGGGCGGCACAGAGCGATTCACCGTGAGCGGAGTGTCGTCGTGGGACACTTGGGGCATTCCTTCGTGGTGCTCGGTGGAGAACCGCACAAGCACATCGTTCACGTTGCGTTGCGAGGCAAACAACTCAAGCAGCAGCCGTTCGGACTATATGAAAATCACGTCGGGTTCGCAGGAAGTGCGCATCGACATCACCCAGGACGCCAGCGCCAGCCGCTTCTCAGGCAATGTGGAGAATGTGTGGGTCGACTACGACCAATGGCAGAACGGCAAGAAGGGAATGCTCATCCACGTGAAGTTTACGGTTGACGGAATGAAGGGACGTGAAGGAAAATGCGTCGCTTATTTCAAATATGAGGGAGGCGACTTCCTGAAGGACTACAACAACGATTACGGCACAACTGGTGGTCAGGTTTGCTGCCCGGATTCGTTCACGCCTAACTACGACAGCACGCGCTTCAGCGACTTCCGCCTGTTTATGCCTTACGATGAGCTGCACATGGCGAAAGGAAAATACGACCTGGCGTTCCATATTCTCATTTATGACCAAGATACGCAGGAAGACATCGTGCGGTCGAGCGACCAGAACTTCACGTTCACGCAGAATTAACGATGGCTGACAAGCCGGCGCAGACGGATGCCGGCAAACAAGGATATGATGGCTGTGGCGGCGATTGCTGCCCACAGCCATCCTTCGTTAAGAAGGAATACGATTGCCGCGCAGAAAGCCAGGGTGAAGAGCGAGAACAGCGAAGACTGGCGCGACAGCGAGTAGCCGTAGCTGTGGAAATAAACGACACCGACAATCAGACAATATGCCGCATACCACAGGCAGAATGCCACACCGAGTCCGGCAAGTCCCCACAGGTGATAGCACGCCACGTTGAGCGCAAAACCCGTGAGCACCGACAGCGTCTCGGTGACAATGTAGATTTTGCCGTCGCCCCTCGCCACGATAACGATGGCAAGAAACCAGGAATATGCTCTCATCACAGTGCCCACGATTGCAAACGAGATGTAGGGGATGATGGCACGGAACTCCCCGCTGTAGAGAATCGACACAATCAGTTCCCTTGCAATTAGGAAGATGGAGATGATTGGCAACAGACACAGCATCATGATGTTGACCTCCTGCGAGGCAAATACGCGAGTGCGCAGACGGCTGTGGCAAACGCGCGTGATGCGCGGGTAGTACTCCATTCCGATTGCAGTGAAGATCAATCCGAAATAGCGTCCCACAAGCGAATAACCCGCTTGATAGAATCCTACAATCTCCGTGCCGGCAACGCGGTTGAGATAAGCCGAGAAGATGTAGTTGAACAGCATGGTGATAAACTCGCTGAGCGTCATCAGCAGACCGAGCTGTACGAATGCCGAGCCTTCGCGCAGAGCCTCCTTGTTGGAAACCGTCACTTTCGCAGAGCCCTTGTGGCGGTAGATTAAAGCCGCGACGAGCAGCGAGGCGTGGTAGACAATCAACGAGATGAGGATGCTGTCGATCCGCAGCCAGTAGAACAACGGAATGGACAGGACAAGCCCCATGACCGTGCCGAGCAGCGATGCGTTTGCAAGCCGCTTCAGTTTCTCAAGGCCTTGCAGGATTGCAAGCTCACTGTTGGCAAAGCCGTTGAAAAGCAGCACGCATGCCAGCAGCACGAAGTCCCATAGATGATCGGTAGAGCCGAACGACCATAGGCTCAAAGCCGGTGCGAGCGCCATCGTCGTGACTGCACCGAAGATGCTGATGAACCACGCCCACCGCCTCACGACGGCGACAATGCGGTTAAGAGCTTTGGTGTCGCCCGAACCGTGAGCCATTGCGATGTCGCGCACGGCACTTGTGCGCAGGCCGAGCGACGTGCCAGAGCGCAGCATGTCGATGGCGGAGTTGAAGATGCTGAACAGCCCCATTCCCGCCGGACCAATCCACACGGCAACAAGTTTGTTGAGCACCACCGAACAGATGTTGCTGACCACCTGCACGCCCCCAAACATCTTTATGGCGCGGAGAATGGTGCTGGATATGTTTACGCGGTTGTCGCTCACTTTATGTCCACTTTGTAGATTTGATGGGCGATTCCGCGTCCGCCAAACCCACATTTTTGAATAATCAGTCCGTTGTTCAGCACCAGCCCGTGATTTTCGTTGCTCGTGCCTAAATCGTAGTAGCGCATTTCTGCGAATTCATTATGCATCAAGTGGTCGTGGATTAGTGCCATGGCATTCATCCGCATCCCGTCGGGCGAGCTTGCAATGTATTGCAGATGCGCCGTCGTATGGTCGATGAATACTACGCATCCGGCGACCATCCGGTTGTCGGAAAATGCGCCGAACAGGCGTATGTTGCGCGGAAATCTGTTCTTGAGCAGTGTGATTTCTTCCAAAGAGTGTACGGGCGAGGCATTGTGGCGGTCCTTGAGGCAGAAAGTCAGAATCTCCCAAAATTCGGAGAAATCGTCAGCCTCAGCGACGCATAGACCATATTCGTTGGCTTTTCTGACGTTCTGCCGTTGGGTTTCGTTGTATTTTGCCGGATTTGTCAACGCAACGGCAGTAGAAATGTTGCATTCGGCAATCTGCGCGCCATGTCGGAATAGAGCGTAGAGATCCTCGTCGGCAGGGTAGCGGTGGTAGATGTAGGGGATGGCTTTGTAGACAAGCGTCCTAATGCCGTTCTCTTTGAGAAACGGCATCATCGCGTCCCACACCTCAAGCATAGTCACCGCCGTGAAATGCTTCACGGGAGTGAGCCAACCGCCGTAGGTCAGCCCCTGGTGGGAATACAGCGTCGAGCCGACGATGTTGGCAGGCATCACCGCCGCCAATTTGCCGTGATGGTTGAAAGCCATCAGCGAGAAATCGTCAAACCGGTCTGCGTGATAGTCCATATAGTCGCGCAGGTGCAGAAACGTGGCGTTTTTCGACCGTTTCACGAAATCATCCCAGATGGGCTTGTCGGTGTTTGAATATCGTCGGATTTCAATCATAGCATTATTTTATCCAAGCTTGAGGGTCGAGTTTTGTTGTGCCTTTGCGCACTTGGAAGTGCAGCACGGCGTGCGACGTGTCGTTGACATCGGGGAACAAAGAACCCAGCGACTGTCCCGCCTTCACGGAGTCGCCTTTCTTCACGTTGAGCGTTTTCAGACCGGCGTATACGGTTGTGTATGAACCGTGCTTGACAAGCACAACATAGTTGTATTCGTTGTCAACCTTGTAGATGTTGGTAACCGTTCCGGCAAAAACAGATCTTGCCGCCGCACTTGCCGCCGCTTCGATTTCGATGCCCGGAGAGTCGATGGTGACATATTCAAGCACAGGGTGCTTGTGGCGTCCGAACTGCTTTACGATGCGGTAGCTGCCCGTCACAGGAACAGGCAACTTGCCCTTGTTGCTTTCGAAATTGCCGTCCATGCGGATGTCTTCGTCAGACTCGGCAGGCTGTGAGCGTCGTTGCTCCTCGCGTTTGCGCGCCTCTTCACGTTCCTTGTCGATGCGTTCCTGCTCCTTGCGCAGACGTTCCTGCTCTTTCTCGAGCTCCTTCTGTTTGCGTTTCAGCTCTTCCTTCTTTTTCTTTTCAGCCTCACGGCGTTGCTGCTCCTTGTTGCGCCGCAGCTCCGCCTCTCGCTCCTCTCGCTCTTTCTTCAGCCGCGCCTCCTCGGCTTTGCGGGCTTCCTCGGCTTTGCGCGCCTTCTCTTCTTCCGCCTTTCTGCGTTTTTCCGCTTCGGCTCTCGCCCGTTCTGCCGCAGCCCTCTGCTCCGCCTCTATGAGTCGGTTGAGTTGCTGGTCGAGTTGGTTGAGCTTGCGCTGCTGTTCCTGCAGAATCTGCATCAGGTCGCCTTTCTCCTCTCTGAGTTGCTTCACGATGCGGTTTTGCTCCGCGCGTTTTCCCTCGAGCGAAAGTTTGGTGGAGTTTATCGTGTTGATGGTTTTGTTTCGTTCATTCTGCAGAGCCACAAGCTGGTGTTTCTGCTGTTCCAATTTACGCCTTGCCGCTTTGATTTGTCGGGTCTGTGCCTCTCTCCATCTTGAGAACTCGCGGAGGTAGCGCATGCGCCGGTATGCCTGATGGAACGATTCGGAAGAAAGCAGAAACATCATTTTATTTCCTGAAACCCTATGCATGCGGATTTTCTTTATTGCACGCAGATAATTTGACTGCAGTCTGCCGACAGTGGAGTCAAGCATCTCGATTTCCTTATTTACACCGTGGATCCGCACGTTGATGTCAGCAATCTGCAGATTGAGGTCGGCAATTTTTTTGTTGCTGGCATCGATTTCAGACGTTATGCGGTTGAGGTCGGCAAGCGTTTTCGCCGTCTCGTTTTTATTTTCCTTTATCTTTTGGGAAGTCTTTTTGATGTCCTGTTGCGCCTCCTTTTTCTGCTTTTTGATGTCGGTCATTGCCGGCTGTTGAGCCACAACGCCAAGCAGGACAGCGGCGGAGATTGCGATGCAAAGGAATCGTTTCATCATTTTTTTCGTATTTATATTTTAGATGGATTTCAATAATTGAGCCAGAGAGTAGCGCCGCGCGCCGTCGGGGATTCTGATGTAGTCGGTCACACCGCTGTTCCAGCGGATGGATTTGGTGTATTTTAAGTCCATTCCCACCTTTGTTCCGCCGATTTCTATATGGGCGGAGATGCTGGTTGCGATAACCTTACTGTCGACGGGCTTGAAGACGGAAAAGTCCATTGCATACTGCTGCCCGTTGTTGAGCGTCACGTTGAACCGGCTCACGTTGTTTTCAATCATGTCGAAGAAATATCCGAACAGCTGGTTTGCCTTTGCCGGGCGCATCTGCCAGCGTCGCTCATTGTCGGGTGCGGTGGCTGAGAAATGGTATGCGTTGGAAGCGCTTATTGCGCCGTCGGTAAGGTCGAACGGGCGCGACAGCAGCAGATTCTGCAGGGCGTAGAGTCCGATGCCGTTGCCGAGCAACTGGCTTACAGACTCGCGCACGTAGATGTTGTGGTATTTGTCGACCAGCGTGACAGAATCCTTGTCGACAAACAGTTTCCCCATCTCGATTCCGAGCAGCGGACGGATTGAGATTGAAATGGAGCGTCCGCGCACCATTTTTATCTGGATTGCGCTGCTGAGGCTGCCTGTTGTGGAAACCGTGATGTTGCCAGATGCGGAGAAGTCGGTCCATTCAGGCGCGGCGGCAGCGACTGTTAGAGGATTGAAGGCGGAATTGCTCCAATCCGCCTCTACGGATTCCGCGATTTCGCCGGAGCGTGTTTCCGACACCATTGCCTTCTGAGCCGACCGGCATGATGTTGACATCGCCAAGATTGCGGCAAGCAGCGCTATAATGATTGATGATTTATTCATAGAAGTAAGTTTTGTTTTCAATTTTCTTTTTCAGAAGTTTCGACCCTGGGTTGTCTTTCAGAGCGTCTTTCCATTTCTCCACAGCCTCCGCCGGTTTTCCGAGCATAAACAGGATGTCGCCATAGTGCTCCCAAAGTTCGGCGTTGCCAGTGTCGGAATCGCGATGCTCGGCGGCTTTCTCAATGAATTCCAACGCTTTTTTATAGTCGTGCTTCAGAAACAGCACCAAAGCGTAGGTGTCGAGATACGAGCCGTTGTCGGGGTCGGCTGCCAACGCCATCTCCGCCATTCTGGCTGCGTCGTCGATACGGTCTTTCTTATGCGTGCATAGAAAATATGCGAAATTATTAAGGGTCAGCGCATTGCTTGGGTTTATGTTTATCGCCGCCTCATAGTTTTTTATGGCGTTTGCCGTGTCGCCAATCTGCTGGTATATGTCGCCGAGAGAAGTGTGGATGTCGGCCTCGTCGACCATCTGTATGTCCTTGTTGCGAACAAGCAGGGTGTCGTAGGTGGCGATTGCGCTCGAGTAGTCCTCCTTTTTGAAATATGCGAAACCGAGCGCCTGGTATAGCGACAGCTCGTCGGGCGCGTATTCAACGGCTTTTTTGCCCGACTCGATTGCCTTGTCGTAATTGTTGTTGAAGATTTCGAGCCAGATGAGCCGTTCCCAGTTCTTTGGGTCCGACGGGTCGATGTCGAGCACATACGACAGTTGCTCGGCGGCATTCTTATAGTCCTTTTTGAACGACAGATAGTCGCTGAACAGGTGTCTGATTTGCGCTTCGTGCGGATGCTGGTTCAAAATAGTGCGAAACATGTTGTCCACTCTTGCCGACGAGTCGCCCTGCTGGATGCAGTCGCGGATGTAGTCGGTTAGAATGTCCACCTTCGTGTCGACATCTATGTTTTTGTTGAGCAGGGTTGCTGAAATTTCTTTCTCATAGTTTGTCGAGTCGCCGAGACTGTTGTATAGATATGCTTTCTGGAGGTTGGCATATCCATAGTCGGGTTCGATGATCAGAGCCCGGTCGTAGTAGGCGAATGCGCTGTCGGGTATGTTCAGCTGCGCGAAGATGTTGCCCATCAGAGCGTTTGGCACAGCGCTGTTGGGCGCGTCGTGGAGCAGCAGTTTGCCGTTGTTTATGATTGCCGCTGTGTCGCCGGTGTTGAAAAGATAGTTCACCTTCATCGAAGTGGTGGCCACCGTCCGTCCCTCAGTCTTCTCCAGACTGTCGATAGTGGCGATGGCCTTGTCGAAGTTGCCTTGTGCCGCATAACTTTTTGCGAGCATAGGGAACAGCTCGGTCTTTGCCGGATATCTTTTTGCCAGGTTCTCCAACACGCGTGTCGCTTCGGCGTGGTTGCTGAGCGAAGCGTTGAGAATGGCGTATATGTAGTTTTCGTAGTAGTCGCCAGGGCGTTCAATCGTGTTGATTCTCATCAGGGCCGTTGCGGAGTCTACTTCCTCCTCAGTTGTCCGGTCGAGATTCAGCATAGTGAATCCGACGTAGTAGTTTATTGTCGGGTTGTCGGGGTCGAGAGTCACGGCGTGGCGCAGCAAAGCGTATGCGGCGTCGATGTCGCCGGCCTCTTTTTTCGATATGGCCTCCATAAACGCATATTCCGCCTTCCGCTTGTCGGCGGCCGACGGCTTTCCTGCAAGCATCGGCAGTATCACCGCCGCAAAGCAGACTGCAAGAAGAATATTTCGTGTTGCTTTTTTCATTTTGTATGTTTAAAAATAGTCTATTTCACGCCAGTGTGTCCGAAGCCACCGGCGCCGCGTTCGCTGTCGGAGAGGGTGTCGGCAGTTTGCCAGACAACGGTGGAATGCCGGGCCACAACCATTTGGCAGATACGCTCGCCCGGGTTGACAACAAACGGTTCGTTTGACAGGTTGGCAAGAATCACGCCTATTTCGCCACGATAGTCGGCGTCGATTGTGCCGGGAGAGTTGAGCACGGAGATGCCGTGTTTCAGAGCCAGCCCGCTGCGTGGACGTATCTGGCACTCATAGCCTTCCGGCAGCTCGATGAATATGCCTGTTGGGATAAGTTTCCGTTCCAACGGGCTTAATGTGACAGCCTCGCTGAGGTTTGCCCGCAAATCCATACCGGCGGCGCTTGGAGTGGAGTATTGTGGCAAATCGTTGTTGGATTTGTTTATAATCTTAACTGTAACCTTGTCGATCATAATAGCTTTCTTAATAGTTGAATATTAACTGCGAAAATACTCAAAATCCGTGAATTGACAGCAATGTTTCGTGCAAAAATTGGCGTCAAAAAAGGCTGCCCGATTGCGGACAGCCTTAATCTCTTGCATAATTGCTGCTGTGCAGACAATTACTTTCTGATTCCGAGCTCCTCTTTAGCGATGATTGCACGGTAGCGGTTGATGTCTGTGCGGATCAGATAATCCAACAGACGGCGACGCTTACCAACGAGCATCTTCAGAGCGCGAGTAGTACTATGATCTTTGTGATTTGACTTCAAGTGCTGAGTCAAATGAGCGATACGGATAGAAAATAATGCAATCTGAGACTCTGCAGACCCAGTATCAGTATTCGACTTACCGTACTTCTCGAAGATCGCCTTTTTTTCTTCAGAATTTAAATGCATTCTAAATTTGTTTAAAAAGTTAATATTCAATTAGCGACCGCAAAGGTAATCACAATTTCTTAAATGCCAAAACATTTGGTTGGAAAAATTTCATTGAATGCTTTGGAACGCATCATTTTGGCATGTTGACGTCGCCAATCCATTTTTTTGAAATTTTTTGAGCCAAGGCATTCAGCCGGAATGCGGATTGTCAATAGTCAATACTTTACCGGCCTTATGTTTATGCCCCATGCTTTCCACTCTTCACCAAGTTCCGGCTCTTTTTTTACATAGTTCATGCTGATTGTATAGGCATATTCATCAGTTTTGCTCATTGCCTGCGAAGTCCAAAGCCGCAGATTGCTTGTCGCTTTTTTGTTTTGCTTTTTGAGCCCTGTTTCCGGGATAAATATGCTCCTGCCGTTTGGTCCTGTCACCTTGTATCCTCTAATGTCATTCATTTCTGTTTGTTCCCAATTGCAATTGTAAATCAATTCTATAGCCTCATTGCGTGTGGGCATTCGCCACCCGGCTCCAAGTGTGGCGGTTGCGGCGTCGTATCTCCTTTCGCCAGATATGTTAGACAATGGATTGGAATAGAAATATACATTTTGATAGACAGGGTCGTCGCAATAGGCATAGTTTGACTGCCAATAACTTGACTTCGTTTTCACCTCCGACCATGAATAATAGTCACCAGCCATCTCTGGCGCAGACGCTCCGAGATTGCATTTAGCCCATTTCACGCTCAGTCCGAGGTCTACATAATCGAGGTTGTCGTCGGCATTATCCACTTTCGACGGAGTGTAGGGCGCAAAGCTCAATGTGGCATACATCCGTCCGTCGCTGCCATAAGCAGATGAGAGCATTGCCGCTGTTCCGCTTTTGGTGTTTGAGTACACTTCAGCATTTCCTCTTGTGCCTATTTTGTTGAATCCTTTTAGGAGTTTTGCCAATTTCTTGCCTGCGTCGCCTGATTTTTCAATTGTCACACACGACGCCGCCAAAGTGCCGCCGTTGCCAAACGTATACGACATCGTGACATTCTCGTTTCCCGTATATTCATAAACATACAGGCTGCTGGATGAATAAGTGAGTTGGAAATCCTCGCTTTGCGATGCTTTTATGCTGCTGTCGGTGGCGGTCCAATCGGTTATAGGCATAAATGAGCCGTTGCCAGGTGCGACAATGTCGTCGCCGTTGTCAGAACAAGCCGTCGTGAAGGCCACGATAAAAGCGAAAAGCAGATATTGTATGAAATTCTTTCTCATAGTTGCTATTTTTTGCGTTGAAGCGTTTCGTTTACTAAATTCTCCATTGTTGACACGGCATTCTGAAGGTTGGTGTCATAGATGTTGTCACCATTTCCGTCCTTTACGAATGCAACTCCTTTCGGGCGTGGCACGGTCACTTCCAGAGTAGCAGTCTTGCCGTTGGCAGTTTCAATCTCAAATTTGCTTGTTCCCGGTCTTATTCCTCTTACCATTACTTTGCTGCTGCTCCATTCAATCCATAATTGCGCGCTGTCGCCAGACGTCTTGGAGTATCTATGATAAACCACCGTAGCATTGTAAGGTCTCAATGTTGGAGTCACTTCAACGACCGTTCCTATTTCCACCTCCACGTCGTTGAAACTGATTGATGTGAGCGAGCCGGAGCCTGATGACGCACAACTTATGCGGAATTCTTTGTAGTAGGTAATGGCTTGCGTACGACCATTGATGTCAGTGTAGGTTTCCACGCACACCAACTCCACTATTGCCACTCCCGAGAAACTGCGCGTTACTTTGATTTGCGCTCCGCTGTTGTCTTTCTGAAGAAAGCTGATGGCAGAGTTGGAGCATGCCCACACGGCTTTGCCTATATACCCTCTCGATGATGACGGAACAGACAAGTATTTGGTCTCGCCAACACCGACAGTGTACTGCTCGGGCGACAACGTAACATAGGCCGATGCCGTCTGTCCGACCATGAGCATAATGGCTGCGACAACGAGCATCCGCAGCCTCGCCTTGACGTTATTGATTTTTATTTTCATAATGATATGCCCTGAATCCGTGTCGGGCGCAACTGTTGTGATTTATCTGATTATATTTTCACTATCTTTCTAACACATCCGCCTTTATAAACGACAATGTTAACACCATTTTGAATCTCATTCAGTCTGTTTCCGTTCAAGTCGTATATTGCCACAATCTCATTGGGCGCGTCCACGTTTATTTCATCTACCGAGCCATTGCCTTGGTCTTCCGGCAGAAATTCAAGATTTCCGTTTTCAAGAGTCCATATGTCTTTGTCATATTCCAGTTGTGTGTAGAAATTCAGTTCGTCCACAAACTCTTTTGTCAGCATTTCATTTGAGGAAAACGAAGTGCTTCCACATTCTCCCACATCATTTGTTCTCACCTTTTCTATGTTTTTCCTCACATTGTTGTTGGAGTAACATATTTTTGTATTCACTGGTTTTCTACATGTTATTCCAGCAAAGCATGAACTTGTATGATAATAAGATGCTGCCCACGTATAAGGATGTCCCGTTATAGTGTAGTTAGACGTTATTGCTACGCAATTGTTCAGAGGATGCACATTGAGCCCAGTGTTTGCACCGCCCACAATGCCGCCATAGTAGAAACTTACGCCGTCAAAAGTGCCGTTATAATGATGCCCTTCGAAATTACGAACCTTGGCATAACAAGTTGTGAAAGTAGTGGAACTGCTGGTGTCATGTCCGGCTATGCCGCCATAATATATGCCTCCGCTGCCGACTTGAGAATACGATGAGTTTGTGACATATCCATTAATGCCTATCACACACGCATTTTCGGTCTGGCATCTGTTGTATGTGTTGCCATCTCCACTGCCTACGATGCCGCCGGCATACAGGTTCACATTGCCATAGCAATTGTCGCCGTTCGACTTGCCGAACACAAACTCTATGACTGAATAATTCCTTATATTCAAGAATTTGCAGTTCGCCGCCTCGCCTACGCATCCACCAATCTGATACCAATACTTGAAGCCTGTATTTGTGGAGACACTTTCGTTTTTAAATTTAATGATGCCGTCGACATAAATATCACTTATTGTTGACTTAGCCGCTCTTCCGGCAACGAGGCCTATGGTGGTGTCGCCGTCGATTGAAACGGTGCCCAACAATTTGAAGTTTTTTAATGTTGCATTGACTACCGACACCCAGAACCCACTTCTGTAGAGACGGTCGCCCTCATTGATATGCACATTGTAAATTCGGTGTCCGTCACCGTCAAATGTGCCTTCAAATGTGGTGTTGCCCATTCCTATGGGTTCCCAATACTTCTCGCCCAAGTTTATATCTGCGGCGAGTTTGACCGTCTTGCCTTCAAACGATGTGTAATTGTTGTTCACGAGATAGGCCATTCCAGCCAACTCCTTCGCTGTGGAGATTTGAAATTCCGTCTGTGATTTCTTGTACCACGAAACATCATAGGAGCCATTGTCTGCCCAACTGGCTGCAAACGTCAATATCGGCATACACAGCAACAGTATTGTCGTTATAAATTTTATTTTCATAATTTTAGGTTTGATTATAAATGTTATATGGGAAATAATATTTTATGTTGTATATCAACTTGTTATTATTGATATGCGAAGCGTCTGGGAGAGGCGTTAAAGGGAATGCATGGTGCTGCTGACTCCCAAATTTGAATTTGAAAGGTGAAGCCTCTCCAGGACGCTTTGTTTTTGAAAAAGATGTTACTACTCCATTCTTGTGAATTCAGTTGCTTTATCGTTTTTGTCTTCAGAAGAGAGTATCAACTTGCTTTTTGAGATGCTGGCGATTAGGAGATCTTCTTGGATATTTTGTGCTTTACTTTTCATTCACCGATCAGGTTGGAGTCGTGTTCCCTCTCTGCCGGGTCTGGCTCGTCGTCGCAGCTTGCAAACATCGAGCAGACGAATGCAAGCAATAAAATGCTTGATAAATGTTTCATAATTCGTTTAAAAGTCAGTTATAATTCGTGTTGTTTCGGATGTGGTGGAGCCCCCTTTGCCTGTGGCTATACACTTCACATAGTAGGTTGTGCCCTTTTTTAGCCCTGAGATGTAGGTGGTAATTAGTGTGCCGGCAACAGTTGTTGATATGGATTTCGACGGCGAACTTGTGCCGTAGTACACTTTCGCCGACGTCACTTTCGCCTTGTCTTGGTTGTAAATTCGGTAATTTACCTTGATTTTGGTCGGATAGGTTGTGTAGTCCTCAAGAGCAATATCTGGTTTCTCATACGATGTCGAGCCACCACCTGAACCATTACTTGATCCGCCTGAGCCTCCACTGTTGCCGCCAGAGCTGCCGCTATTGTCGTTGTAGCTTATTTTCCCAGAAACTGGACGAACAGAACCTCTGGCACTACGGGCACTATAATTGTTGGGAATGACGCCATGGTTACGGGTAAATGAAAGACATCCGGCTCCATCTGTATAATTGTCGTAGGATGTTTTTGCCCAATAATAACCATACCATGGTTGCTGCTTGTAGAAATCAGTATATGGGAAGAATATAGAGTTCCCATTTGGCCCTATTATAAGATATCCATCTGCACCATTGTAATTTTCTTTATGGCTCCATGTGCATCTGTCATATAACTCTTGAAATTCGGACTCCGTAGGCATCCGGCAATTTGTACCCCAATTGAATGTTGCGGCATCGTCTACCGCATCAAGGATGTTTTTGCCATCCTTAAAATTGTATTTGGTCGGATTCTCGCAATCGTCACCCCATTTGTAGTTATCATCGGTATAAGTTGTCTTGGACAAGACTTCTCCCCAAGCAAAATAATCACCGATATCGTATGGCGAATCAGCTCCGACATTTCTGTCAGCCCAAAGCAATCCACTCGGCAACCCAAGGTCAACAAACTTATGGCCATTGATTGTGTCCGTTTTTCCACCGGGCTCGTCATCATTGCCGCATCCAGTCATAGCGGCAGCGATGGCAAATGCCACCAGCATAGTTGTCGGTTTGTTCAGTTTTTTCATAAAATGTTGTTTAGTAAATTATTTCTTTAATTTTGGATTTGCTCATTTTGAAAATGGCGGCTTTGCCGTCGTTCGTTTTCTTGTAGGATACCATCGATTGGGAGTCGCTGCAGATCCACACTTTCATCCGCACGCCCTTTTTTGTTACGATAGTGGCTTTCCGTGGCGTCGTGGAAGTGGCAGTCTCATCTGCCGCATTCATGCGCTGGATGGAATCAGCCACGGCAGCCTCGCGCAGGGCAGTCAGCCGAGCTTCCTCCTCCTCCCGCTCTCGCTCTTCATCGACGGCGAGATTGGTCAGGATGTCGCGCGTGCCGTCGGGATAGCGCACCATAAACACTTCCGACCTTTTGGAAACAATCGGTGCTGTAGGCTCCTTTTTGCTTTGTCTGAAAGAAACGTTGTTTGCATCCATTGTCAGATTGTAGGCAGGCACTTCGCGCCCGTCCTTGTAGTACACCACAACGGCGTCTTTGGGTATCTTCAACGGCTCGGACGTGGCGAGAATGCGCTCGCCCTTGTTGTTGAACACCACATTGCCGCGCGTCTTGAACTTCAGCATAAACACTTTCGTGTTTTCCACATATTCCTCCTCGGCATGTTTGTCGGCAGACTCTCGGTAGAGCGTCTTGTCGTTGTTGGTCTGTATGATTTTCACAGACTTCACGCGTCCGTCGCGGAAGATTATCATGTCCTGCGCCGCTGCCGCGATTCCGGTCAGCAGGATGCCGCCGGACAGCAATATCGTTGTCAAATGGTTCATAATGCGACTTGTATGTGTTTGTGATTAAAAATGATGCATATTCGTTTAGTCTTCGTAGCCCATTATTCCAAAATAGTAATAGAAATACCGCTTGTTGTTGATTTGAGCATAGAGACGTCCACAGTAGTGGGATTTGACGTCAATTTTATCCGCTTTTTTTAATATTGGGACAACCTCTTTTAGAAAATCTCTCTCGTCGCTGCTCAAAGTATTTCCGCTTGCCTCTTTGTTCTTTACAGCCTTGTATTGCCTGCAATACAAGGCTTCAAGGGGATATTCATCTTCAATGAATACGGGGTAATGTACGCTCATATTCCCATTGCTGTCTTTCTCTTGAAAATATGCGTGGTTAAAGGTGAAATGCTCGTAGTATTTATAACTGTCATAACCACTTTCCACGCCGTAGATAATGGATTTGCCAGGCAGTGCTTTTTCAAGATTTGACTTGATGGAAATGTCCCAGCAATAATTGCTGTAGCCTACCGTCGCCGAGATGTTTCTTTTTACAATTTCTGCCGTATTGTCGACTTTGTCTTGATTGTCGTTGCCGGCATTCTCGTTGTTGTCAGGCGCAAGAATCTCCTCTTCCTCTCCACCATCGCATGCCGTAAGAAAAGGGCATGCAATGGCAAAAGTGGAAGCTATTAAAAGAATAGCTAATTTATTCATTTGTTCGTGTCTAAGGGTTTGTGTTAGAATATCATAAATATGCCGAATGCCATCTCTTTGGCACCACCGTCAAGGATTTTGCCACCATAATCACTCAGACCGATATTGAATTTTACGCCATAATTATCATACGCCGCGCAAAAATTAAGTCCGACGGAAAACTTTCCATCTTTGACTTTAACAGTCTGCTTAAAATTACCGATAGGTCTTTCTGCTACATATTTTCCTTTTACGATATTATCAAAATATGGTCCTGCTTTAAACGTGAGTTTGTTTACTTTCGCACCGAAATACAATGGAATGTAAATGCTGTGAGTCGTAAATTCGCCATGGGCTCCATCTCCGTATATAAGCTCAAAGGTTTTACGGTTTCCAATTCCGTCTAAATATCGGTATCCGATAAGCGCTTCTGCGAAAAATCTCTCAGTAATGAAATATTTGGCACCGAATGCACCGTGTATGCCAAATGTCAGTTTGAACATATGTTCGTCGCCGAATTTTGCGCCATCGCCCAAAAATTGGCCTAAAGCGAGGCCAAATTCAACTGATGGCTCAAACGTTCCTATTTTGCTTTCTGTGAAAGAATATGAGGCTTGAGTAGAGGAAACGGTTCTTTGCGATTCTGATTCTTGATTGACGCCCGTTGCGTCGGCGGGCGCACTTGTTGTTTCTGTTGCCGCTATCGGAGTTGTCGCCACAGTTGTTGTGGTTGATGTTGTTGCCACCGGCACAGCCAGTTTCATTCCCACATATATCAAGCCGTCGGCATTGGGGTTTGCATTGTTGAGGTCGGCAACGCTGATGTTGTAGTATTTGGCGATGCTTTCGAGGGTCTCTCCTCGCTGAACCACGTGGGTGATGATTTGGCTTTGCGCCATAGCTACCATAGAAGCTGTGCATAGCACTGCTGAAAGAAAAAGTTTTTTAAGCATTGTTTGTCGGGTTTTTAAAGTTGTATAATAAGGAAATTGCTTACGCTCCAGAACTGCGTAGGATTGGTGATGACAAGCGTGCAGGTGCCGTCGCCATTGTCTTCAAAATGGTATGAACGGTTGCTCGGCTGCGGTGTCAAAATCTTAGGATTGCTTGACTTCAACGTCACTTCACGGAATCTTCGGATGTCAACAGCGTTGAACTTGCTCTTTTCCACATCTTGATAATTGACCTTTTTCTTTTTCAAGAATCCGCCTTTCAGCAGTCCGGCGGCGGCAAGTTGCTTCTTTGTGCCGATTTTCACGTAGCACTCGTTGATAATGTCGTTTTGCGTTTTTACAGCGTTTGTCAGCGCCTGAGTCTTACGCTCGGCGTTGTCCACACGTGATTGCATGTCGGAAATCGATGCGCGGAGCTGCGTGATGCTTTTCTTTGAATCGTTGAGGTCTGCGCGCAACGATTTAATCACCTTGTCTTTCGCTGCAAGCTGCTGGTTGAGGAAGCCGATAATTTTTTGCAGACGCTCGATGCCTTGCGTGGTCTTTTGCCTTGCCAACGAATCTTGAAGCTCTTGAATCTTCAATCGTTGGCGAGCCAGGATGTCCTCCATGTTTTTCAGGTTGGCAGCGATTTGGTTGCGGTCGAGCATCACTCCTTCCCGCCCGTTGTTGTTGATAAGCATGTTCTCCTGCATGGCAATGCTGTCAAGGCCGTTGGCGATGATGGAGATGATGCCGTTGAGTTCGTCAAGTTGCTGTGTCTTGATCCTGTTTTCTTTGATTATTGAGTCTCGTTCGTTCAAGAACGCGCTTGTGTTGCCGTTCCCGTTTCTGCAGGCGATGACAGAAGTGAGGGTAAACAAAACAATCAGTCCTTTGAATAATTTCATTTCATCGGGGTATAAAAACGGCGTGCGACCGTTCCGAGCTTTGCTAAACCCATGGTTACCGCCAAGTGACCTTACGCACAGCAAACTCGGAACGGTCCACGCCATAAGCGTGAACCTTCCGACTGCTTGTTCCCGTGCGCTGAATTTTTTGGCGGTATTCTGGGTCGAGGAACAAGAACTAATAGTTCATATTCAAAAGTATAGAACGGAAACGCCTTGGTTTTAAAGATTTGAGGCAAGCCTCTTTTTTAATTCTCTCTAATGGTGTGTGGACTGCCGTTTGTCTAACGGCGCGGTCCGCGGCGCTTCATTCTGTCAAGTCAATGTCTGTTTCTTATTTCAAGTTTTAGAGTTAAACAATGATGATTATTCCCTCGCATTGTGGCGATTGTATTGCCATTTTGCAATGCTTTGACGTTGCAAAGGTAATAAATCTTGAGTTCAACTTATAAATGCAACTTTTTGGGTGCGGATAATAAGCAATAAAAA
>ENA-OPCL01000853-OPCL01000853.1-human-gut-metagenome-genome-assembly--contig:-NODE-853-length-24726-cov-3.749706_pt1 | contig 24726 bp, 15 predicted proteins | sample MGYA00241251_ERZ501482 | MGnify/ENA primary metagenome ERZ501482 (study PRJEB25962, sample SAMEA2042581) | human gut metagenome | biome: human gut; feature: human-associated habitat; material: faeces... | reverse complement strand
AGCACACTGCTGTCCCTGTTGGCCGGTCTGGATGCCCCCTCTGATGGAGTGGTCCGTTTCGAGGGTGAGGATATAGCTACGACGGGTTATTCAAAGCACCGTCGCGAGCACGTGTCCTTGGTGTTCCAGGACCATAATCTGATCGACTATCTCACTCCCGAAGAGAATCTGCGTTTGGTCAATCCCAAGGCCGATATGAAGATCCTCGAGGATTTGGGACTGAGCCGTGAGGAATCGAAGCGCAACATCATGCACCTGTCGGGCGGTCAACGTCAGCGAGTGGCGGGTCGGCCGTGCCCTAGTGGCGCCCGGCCGCGCGATTCTGGCGGATGAACCGACTGGCAGCCTGGATCCGGAAATGACTGATGAGGTGATTGATCTTTTGCGGCATGCCGCTCATCAACTCGGTAAATGTGTCATTGTGGTGACGCATTCCAAGCGTGTCGCCGATTCCGCCGATGCCGTTTACACTCTCAGGCACAAGAAGCTAGCCAAGGCATAGCTCGCTCGCCTAAACCGTGTCTTCCGTCCGAACAGCGATCCACCATCGGTGGCCTCTCGGACTTCCGTTACGACAGGGGCCTCTTGACACGTGGCTGCTGCGCCACGTAATGAACGCGTTGGGCCGCGGCATCGCCTCCGCTGCCTACGTGTCCATGGGTGGGGCGGCATGCTGGCCGGCTTCTACTTGCTGTCCGCGAACAACGTGGGCTGGGCGACGTGCACGGCATCGTGGATGGTTCGTTATTGCAACGGCAGTTCTCGATAAACCAAATCGTCACGGACTGCAAAGCCCTGCCGTTCCCAGAAATCGTTGCCGGCGTCGTTGTCTGCGGGCACTCCGACAGCGACTTTCGGCAGACCGATTGCACGAAGCGTTTCAACCACACGGCCCACCAACATCGAGCCAATGCCCCTACCGCGTGCGTCGGGGTCGACCGCCGTGTGGTAGATGCGTGACCGTCTTCCGTCGTGACCGGCAAGAATCGCGCCAATGATCCTTCCGTCATCGTCCTCAGTTACGAAACAGGTGTCGGGATTGCGTTTGAGAAACGTCTTTATCGCATCCTCGCAATCGTCTATATCCCTCATGGTGAAACCTGTGCATCGTGTCCACAGCCCGTATACCAGCGGATAATCCTCGATTTTCATATGGCGTATGGTCATTGCGATTGGTTCGGTCATATTTCCTTCTTTCCTTCTTAAACGCCAATTCCGATTCTCGCATCGTTCGCGGTACTTCCCGTGTGGGTATGCCATATTTGTGTTGCGCGGCCGTCTGCAGCGCGCGTGTCGGGGAAGCCCCCTGAAGGATAATCTTCGATTTTCGGGGATACCCCGGATGTGAACATACGGCAACGGTATGGTGAACTGTGCTTAACTGAAATCATGCATATGAAGAACGGAAGCATCGCGAGAGCGGCGGCTGTGGTAATCGCAACCGCCATATTGTGCGGCATTGTGCCTATGATTGGCGTCGCACTGCGCAATTCGGCAATCGCGACAATGCGTGAAACCAATATTTTGCAGGCTTTAGCGGCGCTGCCAGAAGGGTTGCGCGACTGCTCTACGGTACTTGCGTATTTGTTTTCAACGGTAGGCTGCATCGCAATCGTCGCCGCGCTTGCCGCTGTCGATTTGCGTATTACCGGCAGCAGGCGCGTCGTCATCCGCGATGTCGTCGTGTCGGCGGCGCCGATACTGTACGTGACCGGTGTCAAATGGCTGGTCGAACGCCCCCGTCCGATCACGTCCGTCGGCAGTGATCTATTGCCAGGCGATCCAAGTTTTCCGAGTGGTCACACGGCAGCCGCGGTGATCGTATCGGTCATGATGATTCTTACCGTGCGTAATTTCGCGCGCAAACGCTTCCCCGACGGAGAAGATGACGGGCGTGCAAACGGAAGACGGGTGTTCCTCCGCAGGGCGGTCATCGGCGCTGTCGCGCTTGTCGCGGCGGTCGCCTGTTCGCGATTGCTGCTCGGCTTGCACTATCCGACCGACGTGATTATTTCCGCCACCATCTGTCCACTCATTTCCTACGCCGTATGGTGTGTATGGAACGCATACGAAAGCGCGGCGGAGCGGTAAAAACGTATCTGCCATGTGAGTTTTTTGATTCCCAAATCAGTTAAGGAATATCCGATTGTGCGGGCAAAACGACAGGTTGTGTAATGGAGCGCAGGTTGGCGGCGAAAGGCTGGTTCAATCAAACTAGCGGCGGATGCTCACATGCGATGCAGCCAAGAACATCCGCAACAAGAACAGCGCAGGCTCAGGGAGGGCCAAGCGGGTTCGAGGAGTTAGTGCAAGGGAGAACCAATGGAACTCGAAGAACTTTCGGTCGTTGAAAAGGCCGCAATGCTTTCCGGTGGATCCGAATGGGATTCGCGAGGCAACGACCGCGCAGACATCCCCAGCTTCGTGATGAGCGACGGCCCCCACGGCGTGCGTCGCCAGCTCGGCGAAGGCGATCATCTCGGCATCGGCGCATCCAAGCCGGCCACCTGCTTCCCGACCGCAGGAACCGTGGCCAATTCTTGGGATCCGGCGCTCGCCGAAGAAATGGGCGAGGCCCTCGGCAGCGAAGCGCACGATCTTGACGTGAACGTGCTGCTCGGCCCGGGTCTGAACATCAAGCGCAACCCGCTGTGCGGACGTAACTTCGAATACTATTCCGAAGATCCGATCGTCGCCGGACGTATGGCGGCAGGCCTGATCCGCGGCATCCAGAGCAACGGCATCTCCGCATGCCCGAAGCATTTCGCGGTCAACAGCCAGGAACTGCGCCGCCAGGCCAGCAACTCCGTGGTCGACGAGCGTACCATGCGCGAACTGTATCTGACCGGTTTCGAAATCGCAGTGCGTGAAGCCAAGCCGCTGACCATCATGACCTCCTACAACGAGATCAACGGCGTCTACGCGCACGAAAACAAGCATTTGCTCCAGGAGATTCTGCGCGACGAATGGGGCTTCGACGGCATGGTCGTCTCCGACTGGGGCGGATCCAACTCCGCGGTCGCAGCAGTCAAGGCAGGCGGATCGCTGGAAATGCCGTCTCCGGGCTTCACTTCCGTGCGTGAGCTGGAAGGCGCGGTCAAGGCGGGAACTCTGTCTGAAGCCGATATCAACGCGCGTGCCGCAGAAGTCGCAAAAATCGCGGCAGCGACCAAGCTGGTCGGTGTTGGACGTAACGATCTGCTCAAAGACGATATCGCAGCAGCGCATCACGACGTGGCACGCAAGGTGGCCGAAGGCTCCAGTGTGCTGTTGAAGAACGATAACGCGACCCTGCCATTCAAGGCCGGCACCCGCGTGGCGGTGATCGGCGATATGGCCGCAACCGCACGTTATCAGGGTTCCGGCTCCTCCAAGGTAAACGCCACCAAGGAAGAGAACATTCTTGAAGAGGTCAAGAACGCCGAAGGCCTCGTGCTTGCCGGCTATGAGCAGGGCTATGACCGCCAGGGCAAGGCTGACCGCGTGCTCGTGGAAGACGCAGTCGCGCTGGCTGGCAAGGAAAGCGTTGATGTGGTGCTTGCAGTCGTCGGTCTTGACGAACGCAGCGAATCCGAAGGCCTTGACCGTTCCACCATGGCGATTCCGCAGGTGCAGAACGATCTGGTCGAAGCGCTGAAGGGCGCGGGCAAGCCGATCGTGGTCGTGCTTGTCGCCGGCTCTCCGGTGGAACTGCCGTGGATTGACGACGTTGCCGCAGTGCTTTACGTGGGTCTGTCGGGTCAGGCCGGCGCTTCCGCGACCGTGCGCGCGCTGACCGGTGAGATCAATCCGTCCGGCCACTTGGCCGAAACCTGGCCGATGCATTACGAGGATTGCCCGAGCTCCGGTTGGTATCCGGCGATTGGTCGCGATGCGATCTATCGCGAAGGCCCGTTCGTTGGCTACCGTTATTACGAGACCGCCGGTGTGCCCGTGCGCTTCCCGTTCGGTTACGGCTTGAGCTACTCCACGTTCACCTACAGTGCCGCCACTGCTGGTGAGAACGGCATTGACGTGATGGTCAGCAACGATTCCGATGTTGCCGGTTCGACCGTTGTACAGCTGTACGTGCGTGGTCCGCAGGGTGGTGTGTTGCGTCCGGATCGCGAGCTCAAGGGCTTCGCCAAGGTTTCGCTTGCCGCACACGAAAGCAAGAGCGTGCACATCGATTTCGACCGTTACACCTTCCGTCACTTCGACGTTGCCAGCAACGAATGGAAGACGGAAACCGGCGAGTGGACGCTGATGGTGGGCGACAACGCCGAACACCTGCCGCTTACGATTCCGCGCACCGTCGCAGGCGATGTCAATCCGGTTGCCGCGGATACTGCGCTCGGCCATTATCTCAGCGGCCACGTCAAGGAAGTGACCGACGCCGAAATGGCCGTGCTGTTCGGCCATGAGGTTGTGGCACCGGGCAAGCCGGTGACGTTCGGCGTGAACGATCCGATCATGTCGTGGGTGGATTCCAAGGGCTTCGTGGCGCGTACCGTCGCCAAGACGCTCACCAAGCAGGAGGCCAAGATTCGTCAGAAGACCGGCGCTCCGGACCTCAACACCCTGTTCATCCTGAACATGCCTCCGCGAGCCATGAGCAAGATGACCCAAGGCATGGTCGATTCCGCGATGGTCGACGCCATCGTCAAAATCGCCAACGGACACACCTTCCGCGGATTGGGCGGCGTCATCGCCGGCTTCTTCCGCAACCAATCCGCAAATAAGCGTACTGCAAAGGAGCTGAACAATGACTGATAACAACGCAACGCAGCCGGCTGAGAAGGTCGGTCCGATCCGCCAGTGGATCAAGGACCACCCGAACATCTGGGAGTTCATCCTGTTCAACGTGCTGTCGAACATCTCCACCATCACCCGTTTCGTGGTGACGTGGATCGGCACCGCCATCTTCATCAGTGGCATGGGCCTGACGCAGCCGTTCCACTTCCTGATCTTCAACTACGACACTCAGGGCAACGGTCTGGGCGGCTTCCTCACCTTCCTGCTTGCCGAGGCGCTCGCCCAGGTGGTGAACTTCTTCGTGCAGATGAAGTGGGTGTTCAAGTCTGACTCCAGCTTCAAGGATGCCGCTTGGAAGTACGTGATCCTCGCTGTGATCATCGTGGTTGTGAACCTTGTGCTGCCGGGCTATGTGACCGGTCTGTGCCAGGGTTGGGGCATGGGCGCTGGCATTGCTGGCACCATCGCTTCCGTGGTCAACACCCTGCTCGCCGTGATCGTGAGCTACCCGCTGCTCAAGTTCTGGGTTATGCCGAAGAGCAAGTCCAAGGAGACGGCCAAGTAACCCTTCATAGCTGACTTCTTTTTCTTCCCTTCCTCAACCCGCCCGGTCTTCCCCCTTTTTCCGGGCGGGTTTTCTTATGCCCTTTTTGCTGCTTTCTTGTGATTTCTCAATATCGAAAGTGTAATCGTCAGCAGTGCTGTCGGCGTAAAATCGAAAGTAAGATTGGCGTAAACTTGAAAGTCAAAACAGCGTAAAATCGAAAATGAGATTGGCGTAAACTTGAAAGTGCGGAATGATGAGTGATTTGGCGAGGTCCTAAAGCTTCGTCAACCATTAAACGGGGTCGTTCTCTTCCTCTCTCATGACCTCGTTGGAAAAGCCCTGCATAGCTGCGGGGCTTTTCTTTTTGCTCAGAAAGACATACGCTAACCGGCCCCAGCAAATGAACGTTTTTTGTTCTTTTGTCAACCTCTTCCGTATAGTTGTATGCAGTAACCTCCCGAAAGGGGATTGCGAATCTATGAGGGGAAACAATGAGCTCGGAATTGAAGTTCGTCCGTTGCGGGTTTAACGGAGGAACAGAACGGGAATCTGGACGGCAGTGCCTGTCTTTGAAGCGTTGCCTTGCTTCGGTTATTGCTGTTTCCTTGTCCATCGTGTGCATGGTGCCTGCAGCATATGCTCAGAATATAGACGATGTGAGTAGCTCTCCTAACGCCGTAATTTCTGAGGGGGGGGGGGAATACTGTCGTAGCTGCTCCTTCTGCTCGCAATGTCAACGTTGACGATAAGACGTCAGAAGAGGCCAATACATCAAACGGTGCGCCAACACCTTCCGAAACGAATCAAGACGCACAGCAGGATTCATCTCCTTCATCTTCTACTACTGGTGATTCTTCCGAATCCTCAAATGGTGCGACAGACAATAAGGCGGACGACTCAGCAGAAGCTACCGCTGGCAATTCCGCTAATGATGGAGCCCAAACGCAGGCTCCAAACGATGCTTCTTCTCAAGATGCCAAGAACGATTCCTCAAATGCGACGGATCAATCGCCGGCGAAGGCCGATGTGCAGGTCGCCGCGACGGCGCTTGGCGGCCGTGACTTTGAGGGTCAGGTCACCAAGGAGATCAACGGCAAGACCTACATCCTGATTGGTAACGAGCAGCAGCTGCGTGCGATTGGTTCTGGCAAGAAGGTTATTGGCCGCATCAACAAGGTCACGCAGACTTGCATGCAGCAAGGAGCCCTCAATTATCAGTGGGTGGACGGCACGCCGTCTTCCGAATACGCCGGTGACGCCGATCTCTCCGATTCAGATATTTTGCGCGATACTGATGCCTCCGACCACGACAGTCCACTGCTGGCATGCACGGCGTTAAGCGTCAACAGGACCCGCACCAAGTATTACGGCGTGGGTGCTGATGGCACGCAAACGGACTACTCCGCTGCCAACACCGGCCTGACCTATTCCGCAGACGCCAACTACCTGATCTTCCGTGACATCGACCTGTCCAAGAACGCGGCAGATACCAACAACACCGAGTGGACTCCGCTCATGTTCTCCGGCACTATGCTCGGTGCGGTCTCCAATGACGGCGACACCGAAGCCAGCCTGTGGAAGGCTGTTGGTGCCGATGGCGCAAGCGTGGTTCACGCTACCGCAGCTCGGCCGGTCATCAGCCATGTGGTCGTCAATCAACAGGGCAAGCAGCTGGACGTCAGCAAGCAGCAGGGCATCGGCTTCTTCGCCTCGATCACGAACAAGACCGTGATGAACAACACCAGTCTGGGCAGCGCCGGTACGGCCGTGGTGTCGAACCTCAAGCTGCAGGACGTGTCTGTGACGAATCAGGCAAGCAAGTCATATATTCCGCCGACACTGCTCGGCACACTCACTTCGGCAGTGGGTGGACTTTTGGATCTTCTGCTTAAGGCGTTGAAACTGCTGACATTCGGACAAGTAAATCTTGACCTCAATCTTCAAGGTCTGCTCACCCTGCACAAAGACAATCCTTCCAACCTCGCCACGGGTGCATTTGCCGGCCGTATCTACGGGGACACCAAGGTTACGGACTGCGAGGTAGCAGATGTTTCGGTATCTAGCGTAAGCCGTATGACCGGTGGTTTCGTGGGATATGTTGAGGGCGCAACCCGATACGATGCAGTCTCCGGCATCGTAGGAGCGCTCACCAATGTACTCTCGAAGATCTTGGGTGTCATCCCATTCCTCGGGCTGGGCGATTTGGTGAACTGGTTGCTGTCCGGCACGCTCGGACTGAATGCCTTGATTCCGGTCGGCTACTACAACCCGGTCATCTCGAACAGTTCGGTGAACGGGTTCAAAAAGAACGTGGTGATCGGCAACAAGAATAATCCGCAAGCCGGCGGCTTCGTCGGTGCACAGATTGGCGCAATCATCGAGAACTCCTCGGTGACGAGCACGAACGGTTTCACCGTGCGGGCAACGCAATACGCCGGTGGCTTCGCCGGAATAAGCCGCAATGGCAATGTAGGTGGTCTGCTCAACTCGCTTGGTATTGATTTGCTGTCTGCACTGCGTCCGCAGAGCCTCATCGAGAACAGCAACCTGACCGTCGACGGCGATGGCAAGGTCACTGTATCTGCCACGGACTATGCCGGTGGATTTAGCGGCGCGATGGCCAATGCCTACGCGGTCAATAATACGATTTCAGCCACGGCTGCCGTGTCTACTGACAAATCCCACGCCGGAGGATTCACCGGATTTGCCTCCGTGGGATGGGGCCTAGAACTCGGCACGGATGATGCCACGAACGCATCGCTGCTGAAACAACTCACCAAGGCTGTGGCCAAGCTGCTGAGCGGCAGCGGTAGTGGTGCGGGAGAACTGCTGTCCATCGTTGGCGTGAATCCCTCCGTGATTCTCGGCACGCAGATGAAGGGCTCCTTCACCGTTAAGGCTGGTGGCGATTACGCGGGCGGTCTCGTGGGCGAAGGATCGGGTACGGTGATCGGTGATTCCTCGCAGAACCGCCTTCAAAAACTCACATTCTGGAAGTACAACAATCATCGTGACTTCCCTCAGCAGCGCTCCACCACCATAGAAGGCCTTGAATCGGTCACGGCCACGGGCTCCTACGCGGGTGGCATCGCCGGCAATCTGCAACCGACAACGGTAGCTGGGTTGCTCAACAGTGTGGTGAAAATTGGCGATATCGCCACGCTCAAGAAGTTCGACCAGTTTGCCGCGTTCACCGTGGAGAACATGTCTGTCACCGCTCCGGCATCCGGCCTGACAGTGACGGCTGGTTCATATTATGCAGGCGGTGCCATCGGATGCGCCACCGGCGGCGACGTGACCCACACGAACCTTACCAATCTGGCCACGGTCTTGGCCAAGGGAGAAGCCGGCGGTTTTATTGGCTTCTCTGGACCAGGCGACGCCATCGGCGCTGGCGGTCTCAATGTGCTCGGGCTTATCAAGCTTTCCGGTCTGCTATCGGTTGCCCAATATTCTTCGGTTGCAGTCACTGCATCGAATGTGAACGGCATCGCCAACGGATTCACGGTCAAGGCGACCGGCAAGAACGAGAACAACGAGACCACCGATTACGCTGCGGGCGGCTTCTACGGCCAGGCCAACAGCACCAAGACCCGCGAAAGCCATGTGACGAACCTCAAGTCGGTCACGGCCGATACCAGCACATCCGATGGCATAGCGGGTGGCTTCGTGGGCTTCTCCACCACCGGCGGCCTCGCCGACGCACTTAGCAACGCCGATGATTCCAGCGTATTGGACAACCTCATCAAGGGCGGACTGCTGTCCGTGAACGACCTGCTCGGTGCCATGCCGTATCTGATTCCAAGCTATACGGATACCACTGTGTCGTATGTCAACGGTGGTTACGTCGAAGGTGATATCGCGGGAGGCTACGCCGGCAATTTCCAAAGCGGCAAAGTCAATCAGTTCGATAAGAAAGATCTCGAGAACGACCCAACACTGGCAGACGTGCAGTCCCGCGTCCAAGCCAACCCCGTGGCTGTTGTCAACCTCGACCATGTGACCGGCGGCGCATACGCGGGCGGTTTCGGCGGCAAGGTCGTTTCCGGCGCACTCGCTTCGGCTGGTAACGGCGGTCTGAGTCTGCTCGGCAAATTCGGTACGGTGGATCTCGCCAACCTGCTACAGGTGGTGCAGGGCTATGTGCCGTTCATCTCCTACGCGGGCGTGCATTCCGATGCCACCACCGTGGAGACCACCAGCGGCAACAAGATTTCCGACCCGGATGATCCCGGCTTCACCGTTTCCGCCACCCGATTTGATCAGTCCGATACGCAATCCGGTTCCGCCGGCGGCTACATCGGCTACGGTTCCGGTGTGCAGGTGTCCCATTCCAGTGTCACTCAACTGCGCCACACCGATGTCAAGGCACCGAAGAATCTGGAAACCACCGGATCAATCGACGACACCTATCTGAGCAAAGACAGCTCGTATGCAGTCACCGCCGCTCGGTATGCCGGCGGCTACATCGGCAAAATGGACATCGGCTCGGCGGCAGCTGTGGGCGGTGGCCTGAGGCTGCTCGGCCAGAACGTCAATCTCAACGATGTACTCAGTGTGCTGGATGTCGTCGTCTCGACGATTGAACATTCCGATGTGACCGGCGGCATCGGCGGATACTCCGTGCTGGCCAGCACCGCAGACCATAGGAACGCCAACAACAAGCCCGATCCACTGGGCATGGCCGGCGGCTTCGCCGGAGACATCGAAGGCGGCCATATCCAGGACTCCAGCTCGCACGAGTTCGTATACATCATCGGCCAGGTTTCGGCCGGCGGTTACGTGGGTGCCATGCAGCCGGGAGCCGTGGCGAACGTGCTTGGCGACGGCAGCGTGCTCAAGAAGCTCGTCAACCTCGACAACCTGCTCTCGCTCGTGCAGGACTTCGTGCCGACGATTCGCAACAGCTCGACCGATGCCGCAGTGTGCGGCGGCGCGGTGCGCGCACAGGCGGCATCGGATACGACCACACGCCGCGGCATGGCCGGCGGCTATGCAGGTCGTAATCGTGGCGGTCATATCTGGGGCAACAACACAGCAGCGTGGAAGCAGGAGAATACCGACGGCAAATACAACGGGCCGCAACGCGTAGCCTATGCCGCGCGCATCCGCAGCGTATACGGTGCCGAAATCGCCGGCGGCTACACCGGCTTCATGGAAGCGGCCGATACCGCTGAAGGCGGTTCGCTCTCCTTGCTTGGCGGTCTCATCAAGGCCGGCAATCTCGCCGGCGTGCTGTCTGTGGTCTACCCGACCGAGGAGCACTCGAAGGTCACTGGTCCTTTGCGCAATATGAGCTACGACCAATGGAAGACGTGGGTCGACAACATCGGCAAGTACGGTGCGTATGGCAAGGAATTCACCGAGGTAGCTACGGGCGATGGTGCGGTCTCTGTTACCGACCAGGATTCCCTGGACAAGTTCCTCGAATCCTACATCTTCGGATTCAACGTCGTCGCAGGACGTGCGGAGTATCGGACCGGCGCGAACCTGCATGATTCCGGCGTCGCCGGCGGACACGTCGGCCTGATGCGCACCGGTACGATCACCGATGGCCAGTCGATGGATGTCAAGACCGTCTCCGCCATGCGCGCGGCAGGCGGCTACGCGGGCACGATGGAATCCGGCTCGGCATCCTCGTTCGGCTCCATCCAACTATTCGGAGACAAAGGCATCAAACTTGATTTGGGACAGATGCTCGACGTGGCACAGGTATTTGTGCCCGTCGTCAAATCTTCGAGCGTGGCCGGCTACCGCAAGGGTATGAAGGTCGTGGCCACCGGTGAAGACATCACGCACGGTACCGGTAATGCCGGAGGCTATGCCGGTCTCGCGGTCGGTGGCCAGATCTGGGGCGATCTCGACCAGGACGGCCAGAAGCTTGTCGAGGGTGTCACCGCTGCCGGCGCCAACGTTTCCAACCTGCGCAAGGTGGAAGGGCGCAACAATGTCGGCGGATTTATCGGCGTGGCCACTGCCGGTGCGGTTGCGGATGTGGACACCAATGCGTCCGAGGGATTCCTGCAAGGAATCCTCGACTCGCTGGTATCGAACCCGGCAAGTCTGGTCAGCGTATTGCAGGCCACGGTTACGACGATTCGCGGTGCACATGTGAGCTCGGATGACCCGGCATGGGGATACACGGTCAATGGCGCATATGAGAGCAAGGACGATAAGGGTAATACCACAGCCAAGTATGCCCTGAACGCCGGCGGTTTCGCTGGTTCGTTGCAAGCCGCGATCCTCGGTGACAAGGATTCCGCCAAAGGTACCGGCAGTGAAGCGGATCCGAACAATGACCCGGCTTCTCTTACTGTTAACGGGCTGCGCGCTGTCGAAGGCGGGCAATACGCCGGTGGCTTCTTTGGTCTTGCTGATGTATCCAGCGTCGCTTCCGTCGGCGGCGGCGAGGCCGGCGATAAGCAGGATACCAACCTGCTGCTCAAACTGCTCAAGGTCGGCAACGTGGGCGTGCTCGAAGCATTCCGCACCTTCATCTATGACGGTCAGGTCAACGGTGTGAGCGACGGCATCCAGATTGTCGCCCATGATTCCACCACAAAGGGCATGCTTGACTCGAAGCGTTACACCGGTGCGGTCGGTGGCTTCGGCGGTGGACTGATCAATGGCTCTGTGAAGCAGTCTGCGGTCACCAACCTCAACAGTGTGACCGGCGTGAACTACGTGGGCGGCTTCATCGGGCATCTTGGCAAATCCGGCACGGTCGCCGCCGACAATGCACAACTCGGCACGGATGCGCTCAATCTGCTTGGTGCTACGGCCGGCGTACTTGACATCTGGGGCTCGCACGTTGGCGATTCGCGCGTCACCGGCATCCCGGACGGTTATACCGTCACCGCCACACACCATGGCGACAATTACGGCAAAGCCACCGACAAGGCTACCGGACGTGAGGTCGCAGGCGGTTTTGTTGGATACGTGGATTTGGCTAGGGTGAAGGGCTGCACGTCTGACAATCTCAAGAAGGTCACTAGCGGTGAGATTGCCGGCGGATTCGTCGGTGAAACCAGCCGTGCCTATTTGGTTGACGCGAAGGTCAACTCTGTACTTGTGGAACTGCTGCTGAAAGTGGTGAACGCGCTGGTCAAGCTCCTATACCTCGACAAGGTGGAACAGGTCGGCGTTATTGACTTGGGCAAGTGGTTCCCGGCTATCTTCGGCAAGGTATTCGACCTCAAGGTGCTCTCGGAAGGCAATGTGCTGTACGTGAACCTGTTCGGGCTGAAGGTGAGCGTCGCCCTGTCCAAGGCCGACGCCGAAAACCAGCAGCAGACCGACGTGGCGATCGTCACCATCGGCGACAGCGTCATCAAACTGCCCTGCAGCAAGAACGGCATCGACATGGATGGGTCAGGCAGCAACCTGACCGTCCAACTCATCAAGGGCAACCGCACCCGCGTGGAACAGTCCACCGTGACGGGCATCGCCAGCGGCTATGACGTGTTCGGTGGCGGAGCGACTCAGGACACCGACGGCGTGAAGGATCTTTCCACAGGCTACGCGGGCGGCTTCGCCGGACTGAACGACGAGGGCGTGCTGGCGGACGACCACATGGTCTACGCCGACACGATCCGCGGTGCCAGCGGACTGGTCGACCCGTTCTCGAACACCAAACTCAAGTCCGTATGGGACTTCAACACCATGAGCGACATCCTCGGACCGGTCGATGACGGCAACGGCGGCAAGGCATACAACACCTACCGCATCTACCGCAAGGCGGCCGCGAACGCCGGTGAGGCCCGCACCTCCGCACAGGACGGCAACAAGATCTTCTCGCAGAAGAACACGGCAGACGATGCGCTGAACACCGGACTCGATCGTTGGGAAGTGAAGCTGTTCGACGTGGTCAACACATACGACAGCGGCGCTGTGCACAGTGGTGCATCCGGCGACACTGGTGCCACATGGGTCGGCATCAAGGACGCCGTGACTGTGGCTGGTGGCAGCAGCACAAAGCTCGATGCCTACCAGTCCCCAGCCAAGGCAGTGCTCATGCTTGACGTGCCCGTATCCGACAACAACGGCGGACTCACCCCCGAACCGGACGACGGCCAGGACCCGTGCGGCAAGGACGGTTGCCGAACCATTGACCTGACCGTCCAGAAGGTATGGAAGGACGGCAACCTCGAACGGCCGCAGTCGGTCGAACTGAAGATCGCCGCGCACTATACCGATGGCAGTGGCAATACGGTGACGCCGCAGACGATTCAATGCTTCGGCGCGGATTGCACAACCGTGACGCAGAAGAATCCATGGACGGTGACGTTGGACTCCTCCGATGCCTCTTCCTGGAGCAGCACCTGGCGCAAGGTGATTCAAGGACTGCCGGTCGCATTCGTGGATGGACAGGATGCCAACGGCAAGGACATCGTGCGTTACTACACGTACACCGTGGAAGAAACCGCCGTGACCTATAAGGACGGCGATACCACCAAGACCATCAAGCCCGCGGAGGCCGGATACCAAGTATCGGTCTCCTACAACACCAAGGAACGCGTGGCCATTGTTACCAATGCGGCGTTGCTTCCGGATACGGGAGGCGCGGGCACGATGTGGTTTCTGATGTTCGGCTTGCTGCTTATGGGAGCTGGCGTGGTCTGGTACGTGCGTGATCAACGCGTTCAATCCGGCACAGCCCGCTCGGGCTCCAGCCGTATACGAAAGCGAGGTGCCCATGCCGCGTGACGACTACATAGACAAACCGTATCTGCCAAACAGAAAAGATTTCCATTTAGAGGAAGGAACAGTAATGAAATCACTGATGAAAAGGGTTTTCGCTGCCGCTGCGGCGATTGCCACCGTATTTGGATTGACTGCGACGACAGTCGCCACGGCCAACGCAGCGGATAATGCCACGCTGACGGTCAGCACTACTGACGCGAAGTTCGCCGGTAAGACCGTGAACGCCTACAAGATGTTCTCCGCCACCGTGAGCGGTGACGGCCAGGCTGTCTCCTACACGTTGACTGACGAGTGGAAGCCGTTCTTCAAGAACTCCACTGCTTCCGGACTAACTGGTGCTACCGACGAGAACGTCAACGATAAAGCAAACGACTACGTATCCAAGCTGACTGGTAATGACTTGGTTGCTTTCGCTACCAAGGCATCGAACTGGGCGCAGACCAAGGCCAACAACATCACGGTTGGCGCGACCGCTACGGTATCTGCCGATGCCTCGAACAGTAAGTACACTGCGACGTTCACTGGTCTCGACTACGGCTACTACGTGGTCGCTGTGCCGGGTGCGACCTTGGCCAACGCCAGTGGTCAATACGCCACGCTAGTTTCCGTTGATAGCACCAATGTGAATACCAACATTAAGGGCGACCTGCCTACCGTCGACAAGAAGGTACAGGTAGGCGGCACTGGTAAGGACGCCACTGACGCGAAGATCGGTGATACCCTGACCTTCACCCTGACTTCCACCATTCCGGACATGTCCGCCTATGACACCTACACCTTCAACTTCAAGGATACGTTGTCTCAGGGCCTCACCTTTGGACAAGTCACTTCCGTTACGGTCGAAGGTGTGACTGATCCACTGACCGTGAACACTGACTACACCGTCACCACTCCTACGGTCTCCGACAATACGCTTACTGTCGCCATGAAGGACTTCAAGGCCAAGCAGCAGGCCAATGCCGGCAAGAAGATTACCGTCACCTACACGGCCACGCTGAACGAGAAGGCTGTTGTGGGCGGTCATGGTAACGTCAACTCCGCAACGATTCAGTACTCCAACAAACCGGGCATCGAGGGCACCGGTGAGTCCGAACCCAGCAAGGTTCGCGTCTTCACTTATGGCTTCACCGTCGATAAGTACACTGGTGACAAGTATGATGATACCGCTACTCGACTTGCTGGTGCTGAGTTCACACTCGCACCTAAGAACGGCGACGCTATGAGCTTCGTGCAAGTCACTGCCGGTAGTGCGACCGAGAACGCTGTATACCGTGTAGCTAAGGATGATGAGACAGGTACCACCACGACTATCACCACTCCTGCAAACGGTAAGGTTGTCTTCCAGGGACTGAAGAACGGCGAGTACACGCTCACCGAGACCAAAGCGCCGGCCGGCTACAACAAGCTCGCCAGCGCCCTCGGCGTGAAGGTTGATGGCAAGAACGACGGCACTGACACCACGGATGCCACCGTCGCCATCACCTACAACAACGACAATGGCAACAGCTACAACCAGACCGCATCGAACGGTGTCATCCCGGTCCAGAACAAGTCCGGTGCTATCCTGCCTGGCACTGGTGGCATGGGTACCATCGCCTTCACGGTGATTGGTGTGCTGGTCATCGCGCTCGGCGTTGCCTGGACTCTCAAGCGCAAGAACGCCTGACGAGCATGGCCGTGTTTTGGGCGTGAAGGGCACACACCCGCTACGCCCACAACACGGTTTCCTCGCGAAAAGAACGCTCGATGAAACGACTGCGCAACATTCTGCCCTTACTGGTCATTCTCGGTGGAATGCTCATTCTGTTCTATCCGACGATCAGCAACTTTCTCATTATGCGCAACGCCAGCCGCGCCGTAAATAACTACGACGCCAGCGTTGAAGCATTGAGCCAGGAACAGTACCAGAAGGTGCTGGATGCTGCGCACGCCTATAACGAAAAGCTCGCCCAGAACGATGCAGGAGAGACCGACGCTCTTGCCAGTGCCGTCAATTCCGCATCCACGGACGAGGAATACAACAGTCTGCTCAATATTGACGGCGACGGCATGATGGGATACATCACTGTGCCTAAGCTCAAGGAGACCTTGCCGATTTATCACGGCACTTCCGAGAAAGTACTGCAATCCGGCATCGGACATCTCGAACAGACCTCACTACCAGTTGGTGGCGCGTCCACTCATGCGGCGCTGTCTGGCCACCGGGGCTTGCCCACGGCAAAACTGTTCACGGACTTGAACCTTATGAAAAAAGGCGACAAGTTCTACATCACAATACTTAAAGACACGTATGCGTATCAGGTCGATAAGATCACTACCGTTCTGCCGACCGATACCAAACAACTGGCAATTGAGCCCGGCAAGGATTTGGTCACGCTCATCACTTGTACGCCGTATGCGGTCAATACGCATCGGCTGCTGGTGCGCGGCCATCGCATCCCATACGCGCCGCAGCACCAGGATGACGCCAAATCCACGTTCCACGTGGACATTCCGCTGCAGTACTTGTTGCCGTCTCTTGCACTGATTGCCTTGCTCATCGCATGGCATTTATGGCAGCGTCATGAGCGGCGACGCCGACAGAGTGGGAGCGCCAAGGTCGCGTCTGATGATTCTAGCTCCGCAGCCATCGAGCCGGACGGTGGCTTGCCTCCTCAGCCAGACAGTACAAATAACCAATCACATTCATCACGGCGGAAAGGACCGGGCAGACATGTTAGACCTGCATAGCGGAAGCGAATATGGTGCGGCGCGCATTGCTGCCATGATTGCCGCCGCCGTTACTATCGTCCTCACTGTTCTTGCAGCCTTCGGCTCTATGGTGCCGTATGCGCAAGCTGATTCTTTCGGCGCTCTCACCATCAATGCCGTATGGGGCCGAGACACAGCTTCGCCCAAATTGCTTGCCGGCGATACCTATTCCATCGTGCGCATCGCCACCGTCACAACGAACAATGATGGTAGCGTCTCCTCATATAAAACCGTCGGCGATTTTTCCGGCCTCACTGCCGATTGGGAACGCCTGACATCAAGTGAATATCACGATGCTGCCAAGAAGCTCGCTGCACACGCGGCGAAAAACAAGCTGTACCAGCATTCCGGCACCACTAACGTAGCTGGTCAGCTCACTTTCCAGAATCTGCCGCTCGGCCTATATCTGGTCTCCCGCACGAGCTCGGCGAAAGTCAACAAAGCATACGACTGTGATCCGTTCCTCATCTCGATTCCTGGCAGTGGAGACACATCCGCTGATCTCAACATCACAGTAGAGCCGAAATTTAGCACTGGAACTCCTGTTGTCCCGCCCGAAAATAACCCGAGCGAGGAGCCGGGCAATCCTGGCCTTATCGGTCGTACGGGTGCCGCCGTAGGCAGCATTGCCGCGGCAGCGGGGCTCATGTTACTTGTTGCGTTCATTTTGTTCAGATTGCGCATGAGGCGTCGCATACGGGACGTCAATTCGGCCGGCAAATCCCATACAGATGATTGCACGATGAAGTGAAAAAGTAAGCATGAGCGACGAACGATTCTCTCCGGAACAGGCACAATATCTGGCTTCGCTGCCTGCGGTCATAAGTATTACTGGTTCACGTATCCGATATGCAGAGTGGTTCAAGCGTGAATGCGTTTCGAGTGCTGAAAATGGTGAATCTCCCACTGTGCTGTTCCGCGAAGCGGGGCTCGGTCCTGAGTTGATAGGCGAAAAGCGTATTGAACGGTGCATGCATCGTTGGAGGAAGACAATACGAATAGAAGATCCAGGCACGGTAGACAGAATGAATCTCCCCGATTCTGAGGTTACTTCCAGTCGCACGAATGAAGGTAACCCTGGAACCGGTGGAAATGATATGCGTGATTTGATTATCCGTCGACAGGCGCTTTATATCAGACGTTTGGAATTAAAAGTCGATGACCTAAAGATGCAGCTCTCGCAGCAATCCCTATCAAATGATGTGCAATGAGTTGTGCTGGATAAGCTGAGAGCGTCATCACTATTGTCTCTGATTCAGTATGAGATTTGTTTGAAACATTGGTGATTCGTGATTTGCGCGTGTATCTCGAATCGATGGGTGGCACGAATCGAATCGCATATTATCGGGATGAAAAAGGCCTTGAAGTTGATGTGATTCTTGAATTGGTGGATGGTCGCTGGGCTGCGGTGGGGATTAAGCTGAGCGACTTGAAAGTCATGGAGAAAAATGTGGACAAACTACATGCTTTCAAAGAAAAAGTGTGCGGAAATCCTCTATCTCAAGTTCGTGAGCCTGAATTCATGGCATTTATTGTCGGGCGTGGTGATATTGCATACCGGCGTGATGACGGCATTCTGGTGCTGCCGATCGCCACGCTCGGGGCGTAACAAATGAACGTTGCGGCAGGTGGGACAATTGGGGGAATGAATTGAACGAAGGAGACGGTGTGCAAGGAGTGCGGCAGATGCGGGAATCGCAGGAATCGCAAAAAACACGAGAATCGCAGGAGTCGCAGAATCCTCAAGGAACGCAGCCAAAGATTGGCAGAATTCCGGCGCTGATTGCGGCGGTGGCGATTGTGGGTGTGGCCATTGGCACGGCCGCTGGCCTGCTGACGCTTATGCTGTACGGCGTTGAGCATCTTGCGCTCGGTTATGTTGAGAATTCGCAGGAATCCGGCCCGTTCAACGTTCCTGCGATTCGGTGCTTGATTTCCGTGACCGTTGGCGCGACCGTCGCCGCCGTGATTTGGTGGCTGTTGCGTACGCGCAGTACGAAGGTGCTGTCCGTTAAAAAGGCGGTAAATGGCGATATTATGCCGATTTGGCAGACCGTCGTGCATGTGCTGCTGCAGATTTTCATCGTCGGCACGGGCATGTCGATCGGTCGAGAGGTCGCTCCGCGCGAGTTGGGCGCGATGTTCGGTCAGCGGTTCGCGCGTTGGGTGCGTCTCGACGCGAAAGACACCCGTATGTTGGTGGCCATTACGGCTGCGGCCGGCCTTGCGGGCGTGTATAACGCGCCGCTTGCGGGCACGTTTTTCGCGGTCGAGATTCTGCTCGCCGACATAACCCTCGAAACGGTGACGCTCGCATTCGCCTGTTCCGCGCTGGCTTCGTGGGTGGCGTCGCTGGTCAAGGGCACACACACGTTCTATTTGATTGGTGAAACCGACGGTTTGTTTACCCCCGATTACATGGCGTTCGCACTGGTTGCCGGCATGATTCTCGGCGCTGCCGGCGCACTGTTCCGTCGCGGCTCGCAGTGGGCTGAGAAGTCCAAACCGTCGGGCGCGGGCATTCTGTGGATGTTGCCGCTCGCCGGCCTGCTGACTGGCGTGGTGGCGATTTGGGTGCCGCAGGTTATGGGCAATGGCCGTGCCACCGCGCAGTTGAGTTTCTCGTCCAAGGCCGATTTGGCGGTGGTGCCGATTTTGCTGGTTTCGTTCCTGGCGAAGGCGATTGTCACATTGCTGACGATCCGTTCCGGCGCTTCCGGCGGTGTGCTGCAGCCGGGTATTGCGCTCGGCGCTTCGGGGGGTGCTGTGCTGGGTGTTCTGTGGATGCAGGTGTTTCACACGAATTCGATTGGCATGTACGCTCTGCTGGGTGCGTGCGCATTGCTCGCAGCTTCCCAACAGGCTCCGCTTATGGCGATTTGCTTGGTGATGGAACTTGCGGATGCTCCGATCAATCTGTTTGTGCCCATTGGATTCGCGGTTGCGGTGAGTGCGTTCACCGCATCGCGTTTAGGGGAGCCGCTTGCCGCTTTGCGCCTATCGAAAAGTGCGGAAAAGAAGGTAATTAAGGCGAATGCGCGTTGAAGGGTGTGTTAGGCGGTAAACTAGGGGGTCGGCGTATAGATGGTCGATGCTGAGCGCCCGATGATGAAGAAGGACGTATGACGAAAGACAACAATTTCAGGCTGGAATTTCCGACGGATACCGAGGTGATGGGGGCTGACATGTCCGAACCGCCGAAGCCTCCGACGGTCGCTTCGCAAGAAAGCGATGTGAACGGTGTAAGCGATTTCAGTGTTTTCGAGGATTACGGCGATTACAGCAATGAAATTCCGGTACCACCGAAGAATACCGGCAAAATCGTCGCTATCGTGATTGCGGCTATCGTCGTGATTGCTTTGATTGGCGGTATTGCATGTTGGATGCTTTCGAATAATTCCAAGAAATCAGCCATTACCAGCGCAGCCGCGCAATGCCAGGATTCCACGAGCCAGCTGCAAAGTGCCAATAACACGCTTTCCGACGCTTTGGAAATCGGAAAAACCGGCGCGAAGGTCACTGCCGATCAAGTCGCCGATGTCAGCACCGTCACTAAGCTCAATGCGGCCATATCTAACGCGAAGGAAGCGAAAATCCTGTCGTGCGACACGTCGCAGGGCATCAGCAAGCTGAAGAAATCCGCGAAAGCCATGGCATCCGAGGCGCGGAGCATGAACGACAAGGCCGAAAAGATTACAAATGCGGCCGAAGCCGTCGACGCTTCCAAAGTGCTGGCCACGCAGAATCGTCTGAAGGGCCAGCTCAATGACGCGATCGAGCAGGCGCAGTCCGTGCTCGACAATTCCGACGGCATGGTGGCCGACGACAGCGTGCGCATGGCATTGCAGCAGGCGATTGACTCGGCCAGAAACCTTGCCAATGGCACCAATCTCAAGGAAAACGACGTGACGGCCGCCGTTGACGCGTTGAATGCCGCCAAAGACGCCGTTCAGCAGGCGATGGACCAATACCAGGAGGCGTCGTCGACTCCTAACACCGTGACGAACAACACCAATATCGGCACTAACGGGGGCTCTAACGGTGGTGCTGCGAATAGTCCGGACAATACGGCTGGAGGTGCTGCGGCGGGCGGTGCGGCTGGCGGGTCGGCTGGAGGTGCGGCGAATGCCGGCGATGCTGGTGGCGACGCATCGGCAGGCGGTGATGCCGGTGATGCGTCTGACGGCGATGCCGCTGCGCAGAATCTTGAAAACTAGCGGAGCCGCCTTAAGCCTTATGGCCAGTCCTACATGGCCATAAGGCCGGTTTTCCGCGGAATAAGCGCGGTCAGCACAAACCAGTGGTCTTCGGTGCGAATCGTCACTTCGCCGCCATACTGCTGCGCGATATGACGAATCGACTTCACGCCGAAACCATGCCGATGCTGATCGTCGCGCTTGGTGGTGCGCAGATTGCCTTCCGCATCCTTCTTCAATCGGGAATCGTAATAATTCTCAACCCGGATAACAATAAAGCGATTCTGCTCGTATAACGCAAGTTTGATCAGACGCTGCTCACGTTTCGGCAATTTCGACGTCGCTTCGATCGCATTGTCAAGCGCGTTGCCGAACAATGATGCGATATCCATCGACGACATGCCGCTTAGCAGCGAGCCGTCCGCGACCGCCGTGAACGTAATGCCTCGATCGGCGCACGTGCGCTCTTTCGTGGTCAAAATAACGTCAAGCACGGGATTGCCGGTATGCTGCTGCGCGCTATAGCGCTGCACCGATTGCTCCAGCTGCTCGAAGCCGGCCGCGGCATGCTTCGGATCGACTTCGGCACGCAACGCCGCAAGCTGATGCTTCAGATCGTGCGCAAGACGGCCTAGCGATTCGATATTTTCCTTCGATTGCAGGTATTCCTGATGCTGGCTTTCCAGCTGCGCGTTGATCGACGCGAGTTCCGTATTCGCCTCAATACGGCGCGCCTGCTCCTGCTGCGCATATAGGATCGCGAAACCGCAGAAATCGACCAGCGTGCGAATGTAGAAGATTTCCTGGCCGACCGAACCGGAAAACGGCGTATTCGTCGACACGAAACTCAAATTGCTCATGGCGAACGTGACGATCATAATGGCCATCGTCGCAATCGCGGCGGAAGCGGTCGGCAAGGTAGGTGTGGCCTGGCTGAAATTGCCGCGTTCAACCATCCAAGCTAGACCGAAGCACAGCGCATACGTAACGACAAGCAGCGCGATCGCGCGCCAATCGTAATCGGCGAATCCGTCGCGCACGCCAATGAACGTAACGATCTGCCAATGTAGTGACGCCACCAATTCGGCCAACACGAACGCGCGCGCCGTAATATACAGGCCCTCGCGTTTGCCGGTGCCCGCGCCGAGCAGAATCGTCGCATACATGCAGGCGAATGCGAGCAGCATACCGATGATCCAGAACCAGATCGGCATACTGCCGTCGAAATACTGCACCGCGACCAGCGATGCCAATCCGGCCGCACTGACGATGATCGACCGTCGGAGCGGCACGCGACGATACAACACCGCGATATACACCATGCACGCGGCCCATTCGCAGATCGCCGTATAAGAACGGGGGATGTCGGGCAGAGCGTTGGTGATTGGCGTCATCGGCGGCACCGAAAGCACGGTCACCAAAACGGAAGGTATGGAAGGGGAGCCTCCTGCCAGTCCTCCTGCCAATCCGGCCAGCGCATTCGGCAATATCACGCTGGTCACCTGCCACCTCCTATATAGTCGGTCAACGCGGCGAGGAACGCCTTCTTGCGTGGTCGGCTTACGCGCAACTGTTCGCCGTTCGACATCACGCAATCCTGGTCGGCGACGCCCGTCACATGCTTGAGATTCACCAGATAGCAGGAATTCGAGCGGAAGAAATGGTGGTCGGCGAGTTTCGCTTCCATGTCTTTGAGCGTGCCATTGATCGACAGTTTGCCTTCCAACGTGTGGATGACGATGGTATGCCGGATCGATTCGAGATACAGAATATCGGCAAGATTCAGCCGCATCTGCCCGTTGCTGGTTTCGATAAGCATGGAATCGTCGCCATTGCGCCTCACCATGTCGATCGACTTCTTGAGTTCCTGTGAAAACGCGAACCACGGCAGGGGCTTGAGCAGATACGACAATGCGCGCACCTCGTACCCGCTGATCGCATACTGCGGTGCGGCGGTGATGAACACGATCACGACCTTGTCGTCGCGCTCGCGAATGCGTCTCGCGGCGGCCATGCCGTCCATTTCGCTCATTTCGATGTCGAGCAGTAAAATATCGTAAACAGGGGTATATTTCTCTACGATTCTCGCGCCGTCGTCGAATACGGAAACGGTGAATTGTTCGTCATTTTCCTGCTGATATCGGTTGAGATAGTCAAGTACCAGCTGGCAGCTTGCGGGATCATCCTCGACCACGCCGATTCTAATATTGCGCACTGCAACCTCCCTGTTCTGTCTTTCGCTCCGCACCATTGTCTTGCATGATGGCGATAAAGGCGTGTATTTACTACGCCGTTAACCCCCTTTTGCCAGCGTGGGTAAACAGCGCGACTCGCGACACGCATTGACAGTTTTAGCGTTGTATGTATCATGGAACGTGGCTCAACGAAGAGAACCTTCGCCAAACCAAAGAAATAAATTAACGCTTTGAATTGTGGCTTTGTCGAAGTCGTAAGCCGCAAGGCGAGGCACCGAAAAGAAATCCCTTTACAACGGATCGTGAGGCACGTACCTGCCTCTGAAAGGATGACAAATCATGGCAGAAGTCGTATTCGACCATGTTACTCGTATCTACCCGGGCAACGATAAGCCGTCGGTGGATGATTTGAATATGGACATCAAGGACGGCGAGTTCCTGGTGCTGGTTGGCCCGTCTGGCTGCGGCAAGTCCACTACTCTGCGTATGCTCGCTGGCCTTGAAGAGGTCAACAAGGGCCGTATCCTCATCGGTGGCAAGGACGTCACCACGATGCAGCCGAAGGACCGCGACATCGCAATGGTGTTCCAGAACTACGCTCTGTACCCGCACATGACCGTGGCCGACAACATGGGCTTCGCTCTGAAGATCGCCGGCACCCCGAAGGAAGAGATCCGCAAGCGCGTCGAGAAGGCCGCTGAGATCCTCGACCTGACCGAGTACCTCGATCGTAAGCCGAAGGCTCTGTCCGGTGGTCAGCGTCAGCGCGTGGCCATGGGCCGTGCAATCGTCCGTGAGCCGAAGGTCTTCCTCATGGATGAGCCGCTGTCCAACCTCGACGCCAAGCTCCGTGTCCAGACCCGTACCCAGATCGCTGCTCTGCAGCGCCAGCTGGGTGTCACCACCCTGTACGTGACCCACGATCAGACCGAAGCTCTGACCATGGGTGACCGCATCGCCGTCATCAAGCTCGGTGTCCTGCAGCAGGTCGGCGCTCCGACCGAGCTGTACGATCGCCCGGCCAACGTCTTCGTCGCTGGCTTCATCGGCTCCCCGTCGATGAACATCAACACCCACCCGGTGGTCAACGGCAAGGCAAAGATCGGCGAAGACACCGTGGATCTGCCGGCCGAGGCCGTCAACAAGCTCACCGCCGAAGACAACGGCCAGATCGTGGTCGGCTTCCGTCCTGAGGACGCTGGCCTGGCCCCGGCTGACGACCCGAACGCCTTCTCCCTGAAGGTTGTGAACGTCGAGGATCTGGGCTCCGATGGCTACATCTACGGCAACATCATCACCGATGGCTCCGCTGCTGAGGCATCCACCATGATGTCCGATCAGAACAAGCTCACCACGATCCGCGTGAACCCGCGTGCTCTCCCGAAGGTCGGCGATACCGTCAAGATCAAGATCGACCCGTCCAAGATGCACCTGTTCGCTCCGTCGACCGAGTTGCGTCTGAACTAGTAGAGGAACTAGCAGATACTTGGTATGACTTCGGTCATGCCAACCATTAAACGAGGCGATTCTCTTCCTCTCTTATGGCCTCGTTGGAAAAGCCCTGCATAGCTGCGGGGCTTTTCTTTTGCCTTTTAGACGG
>ENA-OPCL01000834-OPCL01000834.1-human-gut-metagenome-genome-assembly--contig:-NODE-834-length-25067-cov-9.423877_pt1 | contig 25067 bp, 20 predicted proteins | sample MGYA00241251_ERZ501482 | MGnify/ENA primary metagenome ERZ501482 (study PRJEB25962, sample SAMEA2042581) | human gut metagenome | biome: human gut; feature: human-associated habitat; material: faeces... | reverse complement strand
CGGTACGTACGGTGCTGTGAGAGGACGGCGGTTAGTCACCGCCTCCTACTCGATTCATGGGCATAATTTCTACAGTATCTAAGCCACTTCGCTATTCGCTCTTGCAAGAGTACGTGTGCGCCACCGGTGCCCCGGGGCTTACGTCCCTTACGCTGTGGCGGAAATGTTGTTCAAATCAGTTCAAAGTACTAGACAAATTCCCTAAAATATTAGATAATGTATATAAATAATTTTACTTTTGCACCGCATAGGAATTCTTCAAAATTGATGGTTTATATGTAGATTTATCATAGTATACACATCGGTTTATGATTATGAGATATAATACACATTGAGCGGATGCAGCATAGGAGGTCGGCATGAAGAAGAAAAAAATAGTTATTGCACTCGGACATGATGCTCTTGGAACAACTCTTCCGGAGCAGCACGAGGCTACAAAGCATACAGCAAAGGCAGTTGCAGATTTTATCAGGGACGATTATGAGGTTGTTATCACACATAGCAACGGACCGCAGGTGGGCATGATTCACACCGCTATGTCTGAGTTCTGCAGGATTTATCCTGAGTATACAGCTACACCTACAGCAGTCTGCTCTGCAATGAGCCAGGGCTATATAGGATATGATTTACAGAATGCTATCCGTACAGAGCTTCTTGGCAGAGGAATTTACAAGACCGTTTCAACAATACTTACACAGGTGGTTGTTGACCCATATGATGAGGCTTTTTATCATCCGACAAAGATCATCGGCCGTGTTATGACAGAGGCTGAGGCTGAGGAAGAAGAGAAGAAGGGCAACCATGTGACACAGGTTGAGGGAGGCTACAGAAGAGTTGTGGCGGCTCCAAAGCCTGTTGATATAGTGGAAAAGGATGCTATTAAGGCTCTTGTTGATGCGGATCAGGTTGTTATCGCATGCGGTGGCGGCGGAATTCCTGTTTTAGCACAAGATAATAAGCTTCAGGGCGCAAGCGCTGTTATCGAGAAGGATCTTGCAGCCGGAAAGCTTGCAGATACTCTTGATGCTGACAGACTTGTTATACTTACAAGCGTTGACAAGGTCTGCCTGAACTATGGCAAGGAGGATGAGAAGCCGCTTGATACCATGACTGTCGATGAGGCAAAGAAGTACCTTGCAGCAGGCGAGTTTGATGAGGGTACCATGGCTCCAAAGATTGAGGCGGCTATCGACTTTATCGGTGACTCTGCCATCCGTTCAGTTCTTATCACAAAGCTCAACAAAGAGGGCAAGACAGTTTCAGGTGGTATGGGCACTTTAATTACAAAGTAGAGCTTAATTGTTATAATTCACACATATCCCACACGTCTATATGCATTTTGCAGAGCAGATGTGTGGGTAGTTTTATAAAACCCACGAGAACAAGAAAAGTAAGATAGAAGGTAACACAAAATGAGTGAGAAAAGGCTTCAAAAGAGAGATGAAATCTCAGACGAGTACAAATGGAAGCTTGAGGATATGTATGAGACAGATGAGCTGTGGGAGGCTGAGTGCGAAAAAGCGTCACAGCTTGCAGAAAAGATATCCGGATTTAAGGGACATCTGGCAGACAGTGCAGCAACGCTGCTTGATTTTTTTAAGAAGCAGGATGAGCTGTCTTATTATTTGGAGCGTATAGTGGTCTATGCGAATGAGCGCTCACATCAGGACACTGCTGTGTCGAAATATCAGGCATATGTGTCAAAGGCTGAGACACTGACTGTTCAGGCATCAGGTGCGCTGGCATTTGCGAGTCCGGAGATTTTGCAGATAGATGATAAAAGGCTTGAGAGCTTTTACAGTGAGAGCAATGAGCTTATGCACTATAAGCGTGCGATTGATGAGATAATGCGTCAGAAAGCGCATACTTTATCGGCTGCAGAGGAGAATATCCTGGCGCAGTGCGGTGAGATGGCTGCAGCACCGGAGAATATATTCAGCATGTTCAACAACGCGGATATCAAATTCCCGTATATCACTGATGTCGAGGGAAATAAAATCCGTATCACGCACGGCAATTTCATAGATTTTTTAAGCAGCAAGGACAGAAGCCTGCGCAAGCAGGTGTTCCGTGGAGTCTATGATTCGTACAAGAAGTGGAGCAATACTGTTTCCATGATGTACATCAGCAAGCTGAAAAATGACACTTTTTATGCAAGGGTTAGAAAATATGACAGCGCAAGGGCCATGTATTTATCCGATGGCGATATTCCTGAGAGCGTATATGACAATCTGATTGAGACGGTTCACGCACATCTGCCGGCTCTGCACAGGTACATGGCGCTTAGGAAGAAGCTTTTAGGTGTGGAGCATCTGCATATGTATGATTTGTTTGCACCGATTGTGGACAATGTACAGACCACATACACTTATGATGAGGCAAAAAAGCTTGTGGCAAAGGCACTTGAGCCTATGGGAGATGAGTATGTCAGCACACTTAAGTCTGGCATGGAGAGTGGCTGGATAGATGTATATGAGAATGAGAACAAGAGAAGCGGTGCGTATTCATGGGGCGCTTACGGCACTCATCCGTATGTGCTTTTGAACTATGCCGATAATCTGGACAGTGTGTTTACGCTGGCTCATGAGATGGGACATGCGATGCATACATACTATTCAAATGAGCATCAGAGCATCACCTACGCAGGATACCTGATTTTTGTGGCAGAGGTTGCATCCACCTGCAATGAGTCGCTTCTAATGCACTATATGCTTGAGCATTGTGAGGATGAGAATGAGAGAAAATATCTCATGACACATTTTCTGGACGGCTTCAGGACGACACTTTTCAGACAGGCACAGTTTGCTGAGTTTGAGCATATAGCTCACAGGAAAATGCAAAAGGGCGAGCCGGTTACCAAGGATGTGCTAAATGAGCTATGGCATGAGCTGAATGTGCAGTACTACGGACCGGATATGCGCGTGGATGATGAGATATCATATGAGTGGATGCGCATACCGCATTTTTATACACCGTACTATGTATATCAGTACTCGACAGGCTATTCGGCAGCAGTTGCTTTTTCAAAAAAGATACTTGAGGAGGGAAAGCCTGCTGTGGATAAGTATATAGGAAATTTCCTGTGCGGTGGATGCTCGAAGAATCCAATCGAGCTGCTAAAGAGTGCCGGTGTCGATATGAGCACACCAAAGCCTGTGGATGATGCACTCAATGTATTTGAGGATTATCTTAAGCAGTTTGAGGCAGCAACTAAGTAAGGAGAAACATTTTTATGGAAAGAATTAAAAGCTTTACAATCAATCATAATATTCTTAAACCTGGATTTTATATTTCAAGAAAAGACGGAGAAATCGTTACATATGACCTTCGTACAAGAAAACCTAATGCAGGAGATTATATGTCCAATTCAGCTATGCACTCAGTGGAGCATATGTTTGCAACATGTGTGAGAAACTCTGAGATTGCAGATGATGTGGTATATTTTGGACCGATGGGCTGTCAGACAGGCTTCTATCTCGTTGTGAGGGATGTCGAGCCGGGGAAGGTTTTTGAAATCACCAAAGAGGTCTTAAAGCAGATACTTGAGTATGATGGACCGGTATTTGGTGCATCAGCCATAGAGTGCGGACATTACGAGAATCTGTCACTTGACGAGGCAAAGAAGGAGTGCCGTGCATATCTTAAGGTGCTTGAGAGCCAGACAAATATGGAGTTTACTTATCCACAGTAAACGAGGACTAAAAATATAATAGCAAGATAGCAGGAATGGAGAAATAAAATGACAATAGGTGTAATTGGTGCAATGCAGATGGAGGTCGATGACTTAAAGGCTCAGATGACAGACACACAGACAGAGGTTTACAGCGGAGTGGAGTTTGTTGAGGGCAAAATCGGTGATCAGTATGTTGTTGCGGCAAAATGCGGAATAGGAAAGGTATTTGCGGCAATATGTGCAGAGGCCATGATTTTGAAATATGATGTAGATATGATTGTCAATATCGGAGTGGCAGGAACTTTGACAAAGGACTTAAATGTGCTTGACGTGGCAGTAGCCACAAACGTGCTGCAGCACGATATGGATACATCGCCAATCGGAGACCCGAAGGGACTTCTTTCAGGCATCAATATGATTCTGCTTCCGGCAGATACAAAAATGGTGGAGCTCATGTGCTCATGCTTAGCTGACAGGAATATCCACTACAAAAAGGGCAATATCGCAACAGGAGATCAGTTTATTGCCACAAAGGAGCAGAAGGATTATATTTCGAATACCTTTGATGCAATCGCAGCAGAGATGGAGGGCGGCAGCATCGGTCATGTGTGCTATGTGAACAATGTGCCATTTGCCATTCTTCGTTCAATATCAGACGGCGATGGCGGCGAGACAGACTACCAGACCTTTGCGGAGAAGGCTGCGCATCAGTCGATTGAGGTAGTGCTTGAGTTTATCGGAAGGGCAGAAGAACTGAAATAGAGTTATTTCATTATTCATAATTTGTGATAATAAAGAATAGTATATAGCATGAGTGAATACAGAGCATACATGCAAAATACAAAACTACATAATGGGACAAAACGAAAGAAACGCCGACACAGATTCCTTTTTGGAGTGCTGCTGTCGGCGCTTCTTATTACAGGCGCTTTATATGGCAGAGAGTATGACATATCACAGCTGAAAAATATAGAGGTGATGGAGACACTTAGCAGTGCTGTGAGTCAGTTCGGAGACAGAAAGCTGCCTGTATATTCGGTTCAGACAACAGAAAAAAAGATAGCCCTTTCATTTGACTGTGCCTGGGGAGCAGAGGATTTTGACAGCATGATGGAGACACTTGACAAGCACAACGTAAAGGCTACATTTTTTATGACAGGAGGGTTTGTGAGTGATAATCCTGAATGTGTAAAGACGCTGGTTGAAAAAGGGCATGAGCCCGGAAATCACAGTGAGCACCACTATGATATGGCAACAATCACGGCAGGCGAGATGAAGACGGAGATAATGGATGTGCACAAAAAGGTCAAGGAGCTGACCGGAAAGGATATGAAGGTGTTCAGACCGCCATACGGCTCGTACAACAATGAACTGATTGACACAGTGTATGGCTGTGACTATTATCCAATCCAGTGGGATGTGGATTCGCTCGACTGGAAAAACTATGGTGTGCAAAACATTATAGATACAGTGTGCAATCACAAAAGTCTGGATTGTGGCTCGATAATACTCTGCCATCTAGGCGCCAAATACACCTCGCAGGCACTCGATGAAATGCTCACGAAGCTGCAGGACATGGGCTATGAGATAGTTCCGGTATCAAAGCTGATCATGACTGAAGGCTATCATATGGATGCAAACGGTATGCAGATCAAGGACTGATAAATTTCATAAATCAATATTTTAGTCAATATTTAGTCAATATTTTAGCCCTTTACGATATTGTTATTTACAGACAAGTGTGTTAAACTAAAACTATATTTTAAAGAAGCTGTGAGACAGCTATGGGGGTAAATTATATGACAGATACAGGTTTTTTAGTAGCATTCTTTATAGTTATTTTTTTAGTTATCATCTTTGCGCTTGTCGCTGTAATCGGAGCCGTTACAAGTGCTGTTGCAGGTATCAATGATGATGAGGACGAGACAGAGGAAGAGGGCATCTGAAGCTAAAATCAATAAAAGATATTAAAAGATATTTAAAGACATCGAATTATATTAATCGTATAATTGGGTGTCTTTTTTATTGTTAAAAACTCTTAAAAAAGTATAAACCAATTGAGTTGCAATCCGCCACATTGTATAATAAAAGTATAACAGCGAATTAAATTTATTGTGAAAATCGTAGTAATCACAATGTCTATCAAACTAAGGCAGGACATTATCAAGGAAAAGAAGAAGGAGGGGTCAGATGATATCAAGATATAGTGTAAAAAAGCCTTTTACTGTACTTGTAGGAGTACTGCTGGTAATAGTACTCGGTGTTGTATCGCTTGGCAGGATGACGACAGATCTGCTGCCGGATATGAGCTTTCAGTATGCACTTATCGTGACAACAGATATGGGAGCAAGTCCACAGGAGGTGGAGAGCGATGTCACCGCGCCGCTTGAAGCAGCTATGGCAACTACGTCCAATATCAAAAACGTAAGCTCAATGTCATATAACAGCTATTCTCTAGTGACATGCGAGTATGAGCAGAATGCCAACATGGATTCTGTAGTGATAGAGATGCAGCAGAAAATAGATCAGGTCAAGGCTGGCTGGAAGGATGGAGTGGGTACTCCGACCATTATGAAGATAAATCCGGACATGCTTCCAATCATGATGACTGCTGTGGATATGGATGGGAAAAGCAAGTCGGAAATCACAGACTTTGTGGAAAACACACTAAAGCCTGCAATTGAGAGTACAGAAGGAGTCGCATCAGTGACTGCAACAGGTGAGCTCACCGAGCAGATACAGGTCACGATGAATCAGGCCAAGATAGATGCGCTCAATGAGAAAATAAATAATGCCGTTTCAAAGAAATTTGACGATGCAAAAAGTCAGATGGATGATGCAAGCGCAAAGATAGAGAGCGGACAAAACGCAATCACATCGGCATCGGATCAGATGAGCGCGGGAGTGGATACGCTAAAGGAGCAAAAGGCAAAGCTTGCAGAGCAGAAGACTCAGCTAGAGAGTACACTTTCAAGCTTAAATGAGCAGAAGAGCCAGCTTGAAACAATTCAGTCAGCTCTTTCAGACTTCATGAATAGTGATACATATACAAAGACAATTCCGTCACTCAAAGAGGGCGCAAATGCACCGGGTGAAGCGGGCACAGCACTCAAAGCGCAACTTGAGCAGGTTAATAAGCAGATTGCAACACAGTTTTCAGGTCTCTCGACGCTTGGAATCAAGGTAAACACAGCAGATGATCTGCCTGCGGCAGCGTCAGCGATAGCACAGACTCTCATTCAGGTGAATACAGGTATAGAGCAGTGCCAAAGCGGGCTTGACCGGATAGCACAAGGAGAGACAGCACTTTTAGATGCCTATGATAATCTAAACAGTCAGGCAGCTATAAGCTCGATAAGCATAGGACAGCAGTCAGCACAGCTTGCAACAGCAGCGGCATCTCTTGACAGTTCAAAGAAGGAGCTTGAAAAGAGTAAGGATGATGCACTTGACAAGTCAAACTTAAATGCAGTTTTAACAATTGACTCACTCTCGCAGCTGCTCGTCGCTCAGAATTTTGATATGCCTGCAGGCTATGTAAATGATTCAAATGGCACGCAGTACATAGTACAGGTGGGAGATGAGATAAAATCAATTGATGATTTAACAAATCTAGTGCTTATGGATATGAAGCTTGATGGAATAGCTCCTATTCATGTCGGTGATGTGGCAGATGTTGAGATGACTGACAACTCGGATGAGACATATGCGATAGTCAACGGTAATCCCGGAATAATGCTCTCCATGGAGAAGCAGACCGGCTACTCTACAGGAGACGTCACAGACCGTCTTTTGGACAAGCTTGATTCGCTGGAAAAGGAAAATGACGGATTACACACCACAGTGCTCATGAATCAGGGCGTATACATCGACATGGTTGTAAAAAGTGTGATGCAGAATATGATAGTGGGAGCAATACTTGCCATTTTCGTATTGCTTTTGTTCTTAAAGGATATAAAGCCAACACTTGTTATCGCAGCATCTATACCGCTATCGGTTATTGTGGCAGTGGTGCTTATGTATTTTACGGATATCACCTTAAATATCATTTCAATGTCGGGACTTGTGCTTGGAATAGGAATGCTGGTGGATAATTCAATAGTAGTAATCGAGAATATCTACAGATTAAGGGGAGAGGGATATTCGGTAAAGAAGGCGGCTGTTGAGGGTGCAAATCAGGTGGCAGGAGCCATTTTTGCCTCTACACTTACCACGGTAAGTGTGTACGCGCCAATCATTTTTACTGATGGAATCACGAGACAGCTCTTTGTAGACCTGGCACTTACGGTAGCGTTTACTCTTATGGCATCTCTTGTTGTGGCACTCACATTTGTACCGGCAATTGCTTCAGGCATGCTAAAAAAGACGAAGGATATAAAGCATCCATGGTTTGACCGTTTTAAGGATTGGTATGCAAATGTGCTCGGCATATGTCTTAGATTTAAGCCGGTGGTATTTATTGCGGCAGTAGTGCTTTTAGTCGGCAGTGGCGCACTTTGCATATCAAGGGGAATGACATTTATGGATATGGACATGGAGTCAAATCAGATTTCACTTACCATAGAGGCAAAGGATGACGAAAAGCTTGACTTCAAGCAGCTTACAGAGCTGTCTGATAAGGTCATGGACAAAATATCTGATATAAAGGGCATAGACACAATAGGAGCTACAGCAGGCGGCAGCTCGACCATGAACCTGATGAGCTCAGGAAGCGACAGCGTGAGCATGTATATATTGCTTGATGAGAAGTCGGATGTTTCATCGGATAAGGTAATAGATGAAATTGAAAAACGCACAAAGAATCTGGACTGCAAGGTAACAGCATCTTCGCAGGCTATGGACTCATCAGAGTTTTTCGGAAGTGGTCTCTCTGTCAGGATTAAGGGTAATGATATAGACAAGCTGCAGAAGCTTGCAGGTGATGTGGCAGATATCCTTAAGGACACAAAGGGCGTGACAGATATAGATGACGGTCTTGGAGATACAATCAATGAGCTTAAGATAACTGTGGATAAGGAAAAAGCAGCAAAGTATGGCTATACGGTGGCTCAGGTATACCAGCTCGTATCCGGTGAGATATCATCTCAAAAGAGTGCAACAACCATTACGACCGACATAAAGGACTATGAGGTATACCTACAATCTGCAGAGCAGTCTGATGTGACTGTGGACGACATTAAAAACCTTACATTTACCTATAAGGATAATGATGGCAGTGAAAAGGAGATTCCGCTCAGTGATATCTGCACTATTTCGCAGGAACAGACACTAAGTACCATTCATCGAGATGCTCAGACAAGATATATTACAGTATCAGGTGCGGTTGATGAAAACCATAATGTAACATTACTAAGCGATAAAATTAAATCAAAAATTGATAAACTTAGCATTCCTGATGGCTATTCAATAGACATGGAGGGCGAGGATGAGACAATAAATGAGTCAATGAGTCAGCTTGTACTTATGCTTGTGCTAGCAGTGATATTTATCTATCTTATCATGGTGGCGCAGTTCCAGTCATTGCTTTCACCGTTTATTATCATGTTCTGTATACCTCTTGCGTTTACAGGAGGCTTTATAGCTCTTTTCATCACGGGAAATGAGCTCGGAATCATATCAATGCTTGGCTTTATCATGCTGGCAGGTCTCATTGTAAATAATGGAATCGTGCTCATTGATTACATCAATCAGGCCAGGAGAGAGGGCATGAGCAAGCATGAGGCAATCATAGACGCAGGCCGTACAAGGCTTCGTCCAATACTGATGACAGCGATGACCACCATACTCGCAATGTTTACATCGGCGATAGGTATCGGAGATGGCTCAGATATGATAAAGCCGATGGCAATCGCAATAATAGGAGGTCTCGTATACGGAACCATCCTTACGCTTATAGTAATTCCATGTATCTATGATGCGTTCAACAGAGAGAAGAGCATGGTAGAGGAAGAGCTGTAGCAGGATAGAAGGAAAAAAGCTGGAAATATAGAGAGTTGGAGGATTTTTACATGGCAAAGTATATTATGGCATTAGATGCGGGCACGACCAGCAACAGATGTATACTTTTCAATGAGAAGGGCGAGATGTGCAGTGTGGCACAGAAGGAATTTACGCAGTTTTTTCCAAAGCCGGGCTGGGTGGAGCATGATGCAGAGGAAATCTGGGCCACACAGCTTGAGGTGGCAAAGGAGGCTATGGCCAATATTCAGGCTACGGTAGCCGACATATGTGCGATAGGCATTACTAACCAGAGAGAGACCACAATTGTATGGGACAAAAATACAGGTGAGCCGGTTTATCACGCAATAGTATGGCAGTGCAGGCGCACGGCAGAGTATGCGGATTCACTGAAGGAAAAGGGGCTTACCGAGACCTTCAGAAAAAAGACAGGGCTTGTGATAGATGCTTATTTTTCGGCAACTAAGCTCAAGTGGCTCCTTGACAATGTGCCGGGAGCGAGGGAGAGAGCCGAAAGAGGCGAGCTTTTGTTTGGAACAGTCGAGACATGGCTTATATGGAAGCTCACTCAGGGACAGGTGCATGTCACGGATTATTCCAATGCTTCAAGAACCATGATGTTTAATATCAATACCTTAAAGTGGGATGATGAGATACTTAAGGAGCTTGACATACCAAAGAGCATGCTTCCAAAGCCTATGCCGTCAAGCTGTGTGTATGGTGAGGTGAATCCTGTGTTTTTCGGCGGTCCGATTCCTATCGCAGGAGCGGCAGGAGACCAGCAGGCTGCGCTTTTTGGCCAGACCTGCTTTAGGGCAGGAGAAGCAAAAAATACATACGGTACAGGCTGTTTCCTTCTCATGAATACAGGTGAGATGCCGGTATCCTCAAAGAACGGACTTGTTACCACTATAGCCTGGGGCATAGACGGCAAGGTGGTATATGCGCTGGAGGGATCAATATTTGTGGCAGGAGCCTCTATCCAGTGGCTACGCGATGAGATGAAATTTATCGATTCCTCAACAGATTCAGAATACATGGCGAGAAAGGTAAAAGACACAAACGGCTGCTATGTGGTGCCGGCATTTACAGGGCTTGGAGCACCGTACTGGGACCAGTATGCCAGAGGAACCATTGTGGGGCTTACGAGAGGTGTAAACAAGTACCATGTCATAAGGGCAACTCTGGAATCAATGGCATTTCAGGTGAATGATGTGCTTGAGGCAATGAAGGCTGATTCGGGCATCAATCTCACATCACTTAAGGTGGACGGCGGCGCCAGTGCCAATAATCTGCTCATGCAGATGCAGGCTGATATCAGCAATGCACCGGTCAACAGGCCTGTGTGCGTGGAGACAACAGCCATGGGCGCAGCGTACCTCGCAGGGCTTGCGGTGGGCTACTGGGAAAGCATGGATGATATAAAGAGAAACTGGTCTATTGACCGTGTGTTTGAGCCGGAGATAGCGGCTGATTTGAGAGAAAAGAAGCTTAAAATGTGGAAAAAGGCTGTCGCCTGCGCATTTAACTGGGCGAAGGATGAATAATAGCTTATGCTTGCATTGTTTTAAATGAGCTTAGTGATACGGCAATTAAACAATGCATGGAAATTGGTAGGAGAAAATAACATGTATGATGTAGTAATTATAGGAGCGGGAGTATCGGGAAGCGCCTGTGCCAGAGAGCTTTCGAAATATAACCTGTCCATCTGTGTGGTGGAAAAGGAGGAGGACGTGTGCTGTGGCACCTCAAAGGCAAACAGTGCTATTGTCCATTCCGGAATTGATTGTAAGACCGGTACACTTATGGCACAGATGAATATCCGTGGAAATGAGATGATGGACGAGCTTTCGAAGCAGCTTGATTTTGAGTTTAGAAGAAACGGCTCACTGATAGTGTGCTTTAGCGATGACGATATGCCAAGGCTTAAGGAGCTTTACAATCAGGGAATCGCAAATGGCGTGCCGGGACTTGAAATTCTTGATTCAAAGAAAGCACATGAGATGGAGCAGAATCTGTCTGATGAGGTGGTGGCAGCTATTTACTGCCCGACAGGAGGCATTGTATGTCCGTTTGGTATGAATATTGCATTTGCTGAGAATGCTGCGGCAAACGGTGTGGAGTTTTTATTTAACACCGAGGTGAAGGAGATTCAAAAGGAGCAGGCAGGCTATATTCTCATTACTCAAAATGGAGAAATTCATGCACGCTGCGTTGTAAATGCAGCCGGTGTATATGCTGATGTATTTCACAACATTGTGAGTGAAAACAAAATCCATATCACACCAAGGCGCGGAGAGTACGAGCTTTTAGACAGGGCTGCGGGAGGTATCGTTGACAAGACAATCTTCCAGCTTCCGGGAAAATACGGCAAGGGCGTGCTTGTAACCCCGACAGTACACGGAAATATCCTAATCGGACCTACAGCAGATGACCATGAGGACAAGGATGGTACAAATACAACGAGAGCAGGTTTAGAGCATGTTGTGACATCCGGCACACGTTCGGTGCCGTCACTTCCTATGCGTCAGGTCATAACATCGTTTGCAGGAAACCGTGCACATGAGGACGGACATGAGTTTATCATCGAGGAGCTTTCTGACGCACCGTATTTTATTGACTGCGCAGGTATAGAGTCACCGGGCTTATCAAGTGCGCCGGCTATCGGTGAGAGAGTGGCAGCAATAGTTGAGGGGCTTTTTAATCCTTCTAAAAATGCGGATTTCATCGAGACAAGAAAAGGTATTTTAAATCCAAAGAAACTTTCAGAGGATGAGTATAAAAAGCTGATAAAAGAAAAGCCTGAGTATGGCAATATAATCTGCCGCTGTGAGATGATTACGGAGGGCGAGATAATGGATGCGGTAAACAGACCGCTGGGCGCAAAGTCACTTGATGGTGTGAAGAGACGCACCAGAGCCGGAATGGGCAGATGTCAGGCAGGCTTCTGTTCTCCGAGAACTATGGAGATTATCGCCAGAGAGAGAGGCATTTCACAGCTTGACATCACTAAAAGCGGTGGAAAGTCAAAGATAGTTGTTGGAATGAGCAGGAATCGTGGATAGTCTGTCTTATTTCCAAGAGACAGGTGACGATAGCTTGATATTGGATTAATATCAGCTTAACATAGGGGGACAATATGGAATTTTACGATATTGTGATAGTAGGAGGAGGCCCGGCAGGTCTTGCGGCAGCAGCTTCCGCTAAGAAAAATGGAATAGATAAAATACTTATACTGGAAAGAGACTGTGAGCTTGGCGGTATCTTAAATCAGTGTATACACAACGGCTTTGGCCTGCACACCTTTAAGGAGGAACTCACAGGCCCTGAATATGCCGGCAGATTTATCAAAGAGGTCAAAGAGCTTGGCATAGAGTACAGGCTGAATACGATGGTCATGGACATCTCGACAGGTGACGAGTTCGAAAATGGGGCAGATGACAGGCATGATGTAAAGATAAAAGATGAGGCAAACGATAAAATAGTTACAGCTATGAACCGCACAGACGGACTTTTCCATATCGCTGCAAAGACCGTAATACTTGCGATGGGCTGCAGGGAGAGAGCAAGAGGTGCTCTTAACATACCCGGCTACAGACCGGCAGGAATTTTCTCGGCGGGTACAGCTCAGAGACTGGTGAATATAGAGGGATACATGCCGGGACGAAAGGTAGTAATACTTGGCTCAGGAGATATCGGTCTTATCATGGCAAGAAGAATGACCTTGGAGGGTGCCAAGGTGCAGGTGGTTGCAGAGCTCATGCCGTATTCGGGAGGCTTGAAGCGTAATATAGTGCAGTGCCTGGATGATTTTGGAATTCCGCTTAAGCTCAGCCACACAGTGGTTGATATAAAGGGCAGGGAGCGTGTGGAGGGCATCACTCTCGCACAGGTGGACGAGCATAACAAGCCTATTGAGGGAACAGAGGAGTTTTACGAGTGCGACACGCTTTTACTCTCATGCGGACTTATTCCGGAAAATGAGATTTCAAAAACAGCCGGTGTAGAGCTCAATCCGGTAACAAGCGGACCTGTTGTAAACGAAAGCCTTGAGACCAATGTGCCGGGTGTATTTGCCTGTGGAAATGTGCTTCATGTGCACGATCTCGTGGATTACGTGTCAGAGGAAGCGACAGCAGCAGGTCGCCATGCCGCAGAATATGTGAAAAATGGCGGTGATAAGAGTTGCGATGGCAAAGAAATATCGATAACCGCTACAGGCGGAGTACGATACACTGTTCCAAGTATTATAAATACTGCACAAATGGATGATACTGTGACGGTAAGGTTTCGAGTGGGAGCCGTGTATAAGAATTGCTATATTGCAGTATATCTGGATGATAAACAGCTGCAGCACCGTAAGCGTCCTGTTATGGCACCGGGTGAGATGGAGCAGGTAGTGCTTAAGAAGAAGGAGCTCATCGAAACAGACAATCCCCGCACAATTACGATAAAGATTGAGGAGGCATAGTATCATGGAAGAAAGAAATTTGACATGTATAGGCTGCCCTCTGGGCTGTGCCCTTAAGGTGACAATAGATGGAGAAAATGTCACAGTAACCGGAAATACCTGCAAGCGCGGAGCAGACTACGGAGCAAAGGAAGTGACACATCCGACACGAATTGTGACAAGTACAGTCTGTGTGAAAAATGGCACAATACCGATGGTATCCGTAAAGACGGCACAGGATATTCCAAAGGAAAAGATAATGGATGTGATGGAGTGTATCAACCAAATCACGGTAGAGGCACCGGTGCATATAGGTGATGTACTGCTAAGCGATGTTGCAGCAACCGGTGTGGATATAGTCGCAACTAAGAATGTTGAATATAAATAAAGAAAAAATAAAGAAATCTTATTGATATTTTCTTTGCTGTTGCATATACTATAAGCAAGAAAGGAGTGTTGTATATGTCACAGTCAGTTAATGTTAATTTTAAATTGGATGCAGATGTAAAAAAAAGCATGGAACAGGTGTGTTCGGAATTAGGTCTTTCCATGAGTGCAGCGTTCACCGTTTTTGCAAAAAAAGTAGGCAGAGAAAAGCGTATTCCTTTTGAGGTATCGGTAGATCCGTTTTATTCTGATAGCAATATCCGTTATTTGGAAAATATCGTGCGCGATATTAAGGATGGCAAAGCTCACTTCGCAGAGCATGATTTGATAGAGGAGGACTAATGAGGTTACTATGGGAAGATAGGGCATGGAGCGATTATTTATACTGGCAGACGCAGGATAAGAAAACACTGAAAAGAATTAATGGACTTATCAAGGATATTCAGCGAAGTACGTTTGAGGGTATAGGTAAACCGGAACCATTAAAGGAAAATCTTAGTGGTATGTGGAGCAGACGCATTGATGACACTAATCGAATTGTTTATTATGAAAAAGATGAGATAATTTATATTGTTTCATGTAAAGGTCATTATGATGATTGAAAAATCATATTGACAAATCACCCAATGCACTTTAATATTGTAGAAAGAAACAGGCAAATATTTAAAGGCATAAGAAAGAGGAGTACATGACGAAAGCTTTCAGAGAGAGCATCCGGTCCGTAAGATGGTGATACATTTTGGGCAGGCTGAAAGATGCTTAAGACAGAAATCATGGAAGGTAGCTTTTGAGCCGAAGAACCCAGAAAGTTAAATCTATATATAACGAGATTTGACATAAGTTCTTCCGATTCGTCCACGTTACAGGACAAGAGGCATTCGAGTTTATATGCATATATATGCTCCGATGTAAACGAAGGTGGTACAGCGCTAATTCGCCCTTCCGGTCAATGATCGGGAGGGTCTTTTTATGTACCCAGACCGGAAGATTGCGCATGCAATCCAATCGGTCGCCCATAGCTAAATGAAAAGAAAAACAGCAAAAGCTCACAGCCTGAATTATCAGGCCGCGCATTATGTATGGAATTATGTGATTTATGGAGCTGCCTAGAGACTGTTAAAATTATGTACACAGCCCAGCAACGCACGCACATGGACGTGCGGGCGAGGCGTTAGCGCCATGGACGGCGCTAAAAGCCGGTTGCGTCATGGTCTAAGCAATCCTTAATCATAATTTTTACAGTGTCTTGGCAGCGTAATCATGAACATAATTCCATACATAATGCGCGACCTGACACAACAAAGCCCCCAAAGCTTTTGCGTCATTCATATAAAAGGAGGAAAACATGAGCAAAGAACTAAACAAAACCTACGATCCAAAGGACATCGAGGACCGTCTTTACAAAAAGTGGGAAGACAATGGCTACTTCCATGCTGAGGTAGACCGCAGCAAAAAACCATTCACAATCGTGATGCCACCACCAAACATCACAGGACAGCTGCACATGGGACATGCCCTTGACAACACCATGCAGGATATCCTTATCAGATACAAGAGAATGCAGGGCTACAATGCACTCTGGCAGCCGGGAACAGACCACGCATCCATCGCAACAGAGGTAAAGGTCATCCAGGCACTTAAAGAGCAGGGAATCAACAAGGCAGACCTTACAAGAGAAGAGTTCCTCGAGAAATGCTGGGACTGGAGAAAAGAGTACGGCGGACGTATCGTAAAGCAGCTTCGTAAGCTTGGATCATCAGCAGACTGGCAGCGTGAGAGATTTACCATGGATGAGGGATGCTCACACGCAGTACAGGAGGTATTTACAAAGCTTTATAAGAAGGGCTGGATTTATAAGGGCTCAAGAATCGTAAACTGGTGTCCGGTATGTAAGACATCTATTTCAGATGCAGAGGTAGAGCATGAGGAGCAGGACGGCTTCTTCTGGCACATTAACTATCCTGTAGTTGGCGAGGAAGGCAGATTTGTAGAGATAGCAACAACACGTCCGGAGACACTTTTCGGAGATACAGCCGTAGCTGTAAACCCTGATGATGAGCGTTATCAGGATATCATCGGAAAGACCTTAAAGCTTCCATGCACAGACAGAGAGATTCCTGTAATCGCAGATTCATACGTAGATAAAGAATTTGGAACAGGCTGTGTAAAGATTACACCTGCACACGACCCTAACGATTTCGAGGTAGGAAAACGCCACAGCTTAGAGGAAATCGTTGTAATCAATGATGATGCCACAATGAATGAAAAGGCCGGAAAATATGCCGGAATGGACAGATACGAGTGCAGAAAGGCACTGGTTGAGGACCTTAAGGAGCAGGGCCTTTTAGTAAAGGTTGTACCACACTCACACAATGTAGGTGTGCATGACCGCTGTCACACAACAGTTGAGCCAATGATCAAGCAGCAGTGGTTCGTCAAGATGGACGAGATGATCAAGCCTGCAGTTGAGGGAGTAAAGAACGGAGAAATCAAGCTCCTTCCTTCAAGAATGGACAAGACATACTTCAACTGGACAGACAATATCCGCGACTGGTGCATCAGCCGTCAGCTCTGGTGGGGACACAGAATACCTGCATGGTACTGTGATGACTGTGGAGAGATGGTAGTTTCAATAGAAAAGCCTGGCAAATGTCCTAAGTGTGGCAAGGAGCACTGGACACAGGATCCTGATACACTTGATACATGGTTCTCATCAGCGCTCTGGCCATTCTCAACACTCGGCTGGCCTGAAAAGACAGAGGATCTTGACTATTTCTATCCAAACGATGTGCTCGTAACAGGCTACGATATCATTTTCTTCTGGGTAATCAGAATGATTTTCTCAGGCTATGAGCAGATGGGCAAGGCACCATTCCACACAGTGCTTTTTCATGGACTCGTAAGAGATTCTCAGGGCCGCAAGATGAGTAAATCACTCGGAAACGGAATTGATCCGCTTGAGGTTATCGACAAGTATGGTGCAGATGCACTTCGTCTGACACTTATCACAGGAAATGCACCGGGAAATGATATGCGTTTCTACTGGGAGAGAGTTGAGGCTTCAAGAAACTTCGCCAACAAGGTATGGAATGCATCAAGATTTATCATGATGAACCTTGAAGGTGTAGAGCTTAGAGAGCCAAAGCTTGATGAACTTCATGCAGCAGACAAGTGGATTCTTTCAAGGGTAAATACTCTCGCAAAAGATGCCACAGAAAACATGGACAAGTTCGAGCTTGGAATCGCAGTACAAAAGGTATACGACTTCATCTGGGATGAGTTCTGTGACTGGTATATCGAGATTGCAAAGGTTCGTACCTACAAGAAGGATGAAAATCCAGAGTCAGCAAATGCAGCACTCTGGACACTTAAGACAGTACTTGTAAATGCACTGAAGCTCCTTCATCCATATATGCCGTTTATCACAGAGGAAATCTTCTGCACACTTCAGTCAGACGAGGAGACTATCATGCTCTCTAAATGGCCTGAGTACAAGGAAGAGTGGAATTTCCCGGCAGAAGAAGCCGCAATCGAGCACTGCAAGGACCTCGTAAAGGGTATCAGAAATGTCCGTACACAGATGGATGTTCCACCTTCAAGAAAGGCAAAGCTATTCATCACAAGTGATGATGAGGCAGTCAGAAAGGTATTCGAGGACAACAAGGAGGTATATGTAAATCTTGCATTTACCAGCGAGATTGCAGTACAGCAGGGCAAGGCCGGTATTGGAGATGACGCTGTATCAGTAGTGATACCTGATGCGGTTGCATACCTGCCGCTTGAGGACCTTGTTGATTTCGAGAAGGAAAAGGAAAGACTCAATAAAGAAAAGGATAAGCTTACAAAGGAGCTTGCGCGCTCAAGGGGCATGCTCTCAAATGAGAAATTCTTAAACAATGCAAAGCCTGAAAAGGTTCAGGAGGAAAAGGATAAGCTTGCAAAGTATGAGCAGATGATGGCTCAGGTAGAGGAACGTCTGGCTCAGTTTAAATAATTAAATACAGATTATATTTTGTGAACACTGTTTTCCTGGGGCAAGGATGCAAAGGAGGCCGTCCACAATGCGGTGGTTCTTGAATAGAATAGAACAAAGAAAGAATATGGAGATAAAACAGAAAGGAATAAACAATGAATGTAAATCCTATAACAAGATTGGATTATCCAGATCCGGACGTGATCCGCGTAGAAGACACCTATTATATGGTATCCACAACCATGCACTTTATGCCGGGCTGTGAGATTCTGCAGTCTTTTGATCTGGTGCACTGGGAGCATGCGACTTATGTCTATGAGACGTTGGATCATACGGATGCGCAGCAACTGAAAAGCGGTCAGAATATTTACGGACAGGGCATGTGGGCAGCTTCCCTGCGCTATCATGAAGGCCGATTTTATATCTGCTTTGTGGCAAATGATACCCGTAAGACTTATTTGTATACTTCGGAAAAAATAGATGGTCCATGGAAAAAGCAGCTGATAGAAGGCTTTTATCATGACGGCTCTTTATTATTTGATGAGGATGGCAGAAACTATATTGTATATGGAAATGATGAAATCTGGATTACAGAATTGAATGAAGATTTGACTGCACCAAAGAAGGACGGATTACATCGTCTTTTAGTCAGTGATCATAAGAACCCGGAGCTAGGCTATGAGGGTTCTCATATTCAAAAAATAAACGGCTATTATTATATTTTTCTGATTCATTCCCTGAGAGACCGCTGGATGCGGACGGAAGCATGCTTTTACAGTGATTCTCTGGAAGGAGAATTCACGGGTGGAGATGTACTTTGTGATGATCGTGGATATTGTGGACAGGGCGTAGCACAGGGAGGAATCGTGGATACGCCGGATGGAAAGTGGTATGCAATGCTGTTTCAGGATTCCGGAGCAGTTGGACGGATTCCTATTCTGGTTCCGGTTACCTGGAAGGATCATTTTCCGGTTTTTGGACAGAACGGACATGTGCCGGAAGAAATAGAGGTTCACAGTACCAGACCAGGATATATTTATCAGCCATTAGTGGGAAATGATGATTTCTGTAATGGGCTGCTTCCGCGCTGGCAGTTTAATCATGATCCAGATCCACGGTACTATCATCTGGATGCATTGCAGGGAACCTATACAATTACAACACGGGAAGTTTGTACAGAGCTTACACAGGCAGTAAATACGCTTACGCAAAGGATGAGTTATCCGTCCTGCGCAGCTGAGGTTACTGTTGATGCTTCTGCATTGAAAGAGGGCGATGTCGCAGGTTTGTGTGCGTTGCAGAGCTGTTATGCTGCAGTTGGCATTACAAAACATCATGGAAAATATGAAGTCCTTATGCTGGATAAAAAAGAAGATGGTATATTGGATATGACGGAAAGAACTGTTGTTGAATCACACCAGATGGATTTTCGTCTTGAAGCAGATTTCTGTAACATGAAGGATGAAGCACGCTGCTATTACCGGGTAAATAAGGGAGACTGGCTACCCATCGGAACCGTGCATAAGCTGTACTTCAAACTGGATCATTTTACTGGTTGCCGGTTTGGTCTGTTCTGCTATGCGGCAGAGGAAACAGGAGGAAGTGCCTGCTTCCGGGATTTTAAGTATTATGATGTTGATGAAATCTCATAAAGATAGAACTGCATAAAATAAGTGTCGGAATTTACTCAAATTTTTCCTACTTTGGACATTGGTTTTTACAACGGTATTGTATAGTGAAGCAGAGGAAAAACAAAACATGTTTCAGAGAGGAGAAACGATTATGAGAATTAAGAGTATGATGAAGGGTATGCTTGCTGTTGTAATGGCAATGTCTATGGCAGCATGCTCCGGAGCACCTGCAGCAGACCAGACTTCTTCTGAGTCACCGTCACCGGCACAGACAGAAAGTACAGCAGCAACAGAGCAGGAAACAATCGTAACAGAAGTATCTATATTAAATTGTTTGCATTTCAGACTCTTGTAAAGGGTCTTCGTCCATAAAAATTAAGAGATAAGCCCTACAAGGATCAAATTGGTTCAAAACCGATTTGAAAACCTTGTAGGGCTTATCGCCATACTAGAATATGCACCAAAACAAGATTCCAAGGCCTGCTGAAAACAGGATCATCAGAATTGGCGATGGAGCTGTTTTTCTGATTTTTTTACAAATCAGATGCGTTGCTCCGAGCATGGCAAATACTGCGATAGAGCGCAAATCTGGCGCAAATCCGGCCTGTAAATCTGTGAGGCCAAACAGCGTAGACAGCGCCATGCTGAGCGCGGTCGCAAGGATCATCGCTACAACGCACGGACGAACTCCCGATAAAAAGGCGTTGACGGGTGCATATTTCATCAGATTCTTTAGTGCGGATGCAATTAAGAGAATAATCAAAAATGACGGCAACACCACGCCCAGCGTTGCAACAAATGAACCGAGGATTCCGCCCAGTGTTGAGCCGATAAAGGTTGCCATATTCACGGCAAGGGGTCCCGGTGTGGATTCAGATACGGCAATAAAATTCAGAAACTCGTTCTCTGTCAGCCAGCCGTTGGAAAGCACCGTTTCGCGTACCAGCGAAACCATTCCATAGCCGCCGCCGAAAGACAAGGCACCGATCATCAAAAAGTTCAGAAAGAGACGCAGGTATATCATGACGTTTTCCCATCTCCTTTCCGGATTTTTCGCAGAAAGAAAACAACAAGCCCGACCGCGCCGCAGATCAGGATGTAAAACACAGAGGAAAACGAAACTGCTGTGATCGAGCAGCAGAGCATGGAAGCCACGACCAACGTGAGAATCGTCAAGTTTAGTGTATTTTTGTCAATACTTTTAAGCATTTTCAGCCCTGCGGTAAGGATCAGATAGATCACACATACCTGAATCCCGCGGAATGCGCAGGAAACCCAGCGCAAACTGAGAAACTGATCAAAGAACAGCGAGATACCATAAATTACAAAGAAAGATGGAATGCTGACAGCAAGTGTGGACATGGCTGCACCCGCAAATCCTGCAATTTTGTAACCAATGTAAGTCGCACTGTTGATGGCGACTGGTCCTGGCGTGGATTCGGCTACCGCAACCATGTCCAGAAACTCGCTTTTTTCAAGCCATTTTTTCTTTTCAACGAACTCATTTTCAAGCAGCGCAATCATAGCGTATCCGCCGCCAAAGGTGAACGCACCGATTTTTAAGAATGTGATAAATAAAGAGCAAATTAGTTTCATACCTGTATATCCTGCCTTCTGCGAATAATACCTACGAGTAAAACGCCCAATAGAATCAGGCAGCCAGACAACACCTGCGACACGCGGACACCTGGCATCAGATAGAGACTGTCAGTACGAAGTCCCTCTACAAAGCAGCGTATCACACCATAGCCGATCATGTAAAACGGAAGCAGATATCCCTTTTTTCTGAAATGCGGATAGGAGATCAGCATGACAATCAGCAGCAGTGTATTCAGTGCAGATTCGTAGAAGAACGTCGCCTGATGCCACTGCCCGAGTTCCTCTATGTAAACATCATACGGAAAGAATTGGAGATCTAGATTTGTGATCAGATTTCCGTAAGTCTCCTGATTCACAAAATTCCCCCAACGCCCGATGGCTTGTCCAAGAACAAGGCTGGGAATCAGCGTATCTGCAAGCGACCAGAAGGAAAGCTTTTTGACCTTGCAGTAAATCAGTACAACAGCAACACCGCCGAGGATGCCTCCATAAATGGCAAGCCCGCCCTTATTGATTTGAAAAACGGAGAGAAGGTTATCCTTGTACTGCTCCCACTCAAAAAGCACATAGTATGCTCTGGCACAGAGAATACACACGGGAATCAGCCAAAGCACGAGATTATATAAGTGATCCGGTTCAACTCCGGTTTTCTTGCACCGGCGAAGTGCCAGCATAAATCCGAGAATCATGCCGAATGTGATGATGATACCGTACCATGCGATGTTCAGCCCCTCTATGCCAAACAGGTTTTCAACAGCATAATGATTCATAGATTTTTTGAAAGCCTCCCTGCTATTCGACGCGGAGCATCCGATAGCCGATTCCGATGTGCGTTTGTATGTATTGCGGCCCGTCTTTTCCGCGTTCCAGCTTTTTGCGCAGGGTCGCCATGAACACCCGCAGAGAAGCAATATCGTTTTCCCAGCTGCTGCCCCAGATCTGCTGTGTGATATAGGTGTGGGTCAGAACCTTGCCCACATTTTTTGAGAGCAGACACAACAGTTTGTATTCGATGGGCGTCAGGTGCAGTTCTGCACCATCAAGATATGCGCAGCCTGCCGCATAGTCGATTTTCAGCGCACCGTTCGTAAAAATCGGGGATTCCTGCGCTGCGTCTGTTTTCATCAGCGACAGTCTCCGCTGCGTCACTCGCAGCCGCGCCAGCAGTTCATCCACGGAAAAGGGCTTGGTGAGATAATCGTCCGCCCCGGCATCCAGCGCCACGATTTTATCAGAATCCTCTGTTCTGGCGCTGATCACAATGATCGGCATATTTGACCACGAACGGATTTTTCGGATGATCTCCACGCCGTCCATATCTGGCAGTCCCAAATCAAGCAGCACAATGTCCGGGTTGTGAGACAGCGCTTCCATCACGGCGCTTGCGCCGTTTTGCGCAGAAAGATACCTGTATTCATGGGTTTTCAGCGTTGTTGTGATCAGATTGCGCACCGGCGTATCATCTTCTACAACGAGGACGAGCGGCTTATTCATTTAAGTTCACCTCACTGAGCGGTACTGTAAAGGAAAAGATGCAGCCCTGCGGCGAATTATCTTTCAATGTCATTTCGCCATTATGGGCATGAATGATGGCTTGGCAGAGCGTAAGCCCAAGCCCAAGACTTCGGCGGCTGTCGCCAATCGGATTGCCCCCGGTAAAGAACATTTCAAACACATGTTCCTTCAGTTCATCTGGAATACCGGGACCGTTATCGCTGACGCATATTTCAGCCATATTGTCTCGCGGGATTGCCGTGATCCGGATGTTCGAGCCAGCCGGAGTATATTTGACTGCGTTGTTCACCAAGTTGATAAGCACCTGCATGATGAGTCCCGCATCCACCCGAACCAGCAACGGTACATCTCCGCAATCCACTGCGATGTGATGTTCTGCGGACCTTCGGTCGATATGCCGGAGCGCTTCCGATACGATGTCGTCCACGACCTGATCGGAAAGGCGCAGCTTGACGCTGCCGTCCGCGATTTTCGTAACGGAAAGTAAATTCTCAACCAGTCCCGTCAGCCATTGCGCATCGTCATAAATGTCCGTAAAAATCTGTTTCCGCGTTTGTTCATCCAGCACGTTATAGCTGTGCAGCAGCGTATCCGCGTTGCCGGAAATGGAGGTCAGCGGGGTCCTAAGGTCATGGGAAATTGAACGCAGAAGGTTTGCACGAAGCTGTTCGTTCTTTGCAAGGACGGCGGCTTTTTCCTTTTCTTCGGCGTTGCGTAGGCTTTCCAGCGCCAGAGCGCACTCGCCGAGAATGGAAAACAGCACGCTGGACGTAAATGCGTCAGGCTGCGTTTGCTTCTCCATCGGAATCCCGACAACGCCAAAAACCTGCTGCCCGGTACGAATGGCAAGATACAGCCGTTTTGCCTTTGGAAAGTTTTGCGTCGTTGCGCCAGCACGCTTTCGGTTTTGCCAGACCCATTGAATCACGTTCTGTTCCTGATCAGTATCCGGGATGCAATATGGACTGCTTCCGTCTGCCGGATAAACATTCCCATCCAGCAGCACGTCGCCTTGTGCCGGATAAATCAAAACGTCCCGCTGCATGAGCTTCTGTATCTGCGTCGCGGTCATCTGATAGACCTCATCCGGTGTTTCCGCCTTTTGAAGCTGCCTGTTCATATCAAAAAGGAGTTTTGTCCGATAGGCATCCCGCGCGGATAGCTGCGCATGGGCTTTGAGCTTTGCGGCAAGCGTACCGGTCAAAAGCGCCGCTGCAAACATGACGGCAAAGGTTATTGGGTATTTACTGCCGTAGGCTGCCAAAGACAGCCGGGGTTCCGTCAGAAAATAATTGAACAGGATGACACTCAAAAAAGCGGACAGCACACCGCAGGTATATCCGCTGGTAAAAGCGGAAGTCAGAAGCACCCCCAGCAGGTAAACCATGATGATATTGGCATTTGCAAAGCCGAGCCGCAGAAAGACCCATCCGATGACCGTCGCAGCTGCCAGAATCCCGATGGTCAGAAGCAGTTCCCATGCGGTCGGAAACGCCGGACGGATGGGAAGCAGCCGTTTCCTGCGGTAGCTCTTATAGGCTTCCACATCCGGAATGATATGAATGTCCACCTCTGGTGCAAGCGTAATGAGCCGTTCTGTCAGCGTCGGTTCACTCCAAAAATGCCGCCGCTGTACGCCGCTTCGCCCAATCACAATTTTGGTCACATCAGAGAGACGCACATATTCCGCGATCTGTGTTGCCACATCTTCACCATGCGTTGTGACGATCTCTGCGCCAAGCTGCTGAGCCAGACGCATATTCACCTGTAAGCGAGCGGTATCTTCCGCATTCATATCAGCGTCTCCGGGTGTCTGCACGTAAAGCGCGGTAAGGCTGCCACTAAATGCCTGTGCCATTTTCCCTGCCATTCGTACAATGC
>ENA-OPCL01000819-OPCL01000819.1-human-gut-metagenome-genome-assembly--contig:-NODE-819-length-25310-cov-3.054286_pt1 | contig 25310 bp, 19 predicted proteins | sample MGYA00241251_ERZ501482 | MGnify/ENA primary metagenome ERZ501482 (study PRJEB25962, sample SAMEA2042581) | human gut metagenome | biome: human gut; feature: human-associated habitat; material: faeces... | reverse complement strand
TCCATCACCACCAAGACCTTCAACTACACCTGCCACACCCTGCTGCCCGAGGCGCTGGAAGTCTGGCCGGCCAAGCTGATCTCCGAACTGCTGCCCCGCCACATGGAAATCATCAACGAGATCAACGAGCACTTCCTCGCCGAACTCAAGACCAAAACCCGTGACAAGGCCAAGATCGAGCGCATGCGCATCGTCACCGACGAGGAGAACCCCAAGGTCCGCATGGCATACCTCGCCACCGCCGGTGGCTCCCACGTCAACGGCGTCGCCGAACTGCACTCCGAACTGCTCAAGGACGTCACCCTTCGTGACTTCTCCGACCTCTACGGCGACAAGTTCACCAACGTCACCAACGGCGTCACCCCCCGTCGCTTCATCCGCCTCGCCAACCCGCGCCTGTCCGCCCTCATCACCGAAGGCCTCGGCACCGACAAGTGGGTGAGCGACCTCGAACTGCTCAAGGGCCTCGAACCCCTCGCCAAGGACGACGAATTCGTCAAGAAGTTCGCCGCCGTCAAGCAGGCCAACAAGGTTGACTTCTCCAACTACGCCAAGCGCGAATACGGCTTCGACATCGACCCGAACACCATGATCAACACCATGGTCAAGCGTCTGCACGAATACAAGCGTCAGGCACTGAAGATCCTCGCCGTGATCGCACGCTACGCCGACATCAAGTCCGGCAAGGTCGCCGCCGACGATGTCATGCCGCGCACCATCGTGTTCGGCGCCAAGGCCGCTCCGGGCTACTACCTCGCCAAGCAGACCATCCAGCTGATCAACAACGTCGCCCGCGTCATCAACAACGACCCGGATGTCAAGGGCAAGCTGAACGTCTACTTCCCGTGGAACTACAACGTGCGTCTCGCACAGCACCTCATCCCGGCAACCGACCTCGACGAGCAGATCTCCCAGGCCGGCAAGGAAGCCTCCGGTACCGGCAACATGAAGTTCGCTCTCAACGGCGCCATGACCGTCGGCACCCTCGACGGTGCCAACGTCGAAATCCGTGAGCGCGTCGGCGCTGAGAACTTCTTCCTCTTCGGCATGACCGTCGACGAGGTGGACGCCCTCTATGCCGAAGGCTACGATCCGAAGAAGTACTACGAGGCCGATCCTCGTCTCAAAGCCGCCATCGACATGGTCGCGGACGGCACCTTCTCCAACGGCGACAAGACCGTGTACGAAGACCTTGTCCACGATTGGCTCACCAAGGACTGGTTCATGACCCTCGCCGACTTCGGCGCCTACACCGCCATCCAGTCGGAAATCGAGGCCCTCTACGCCCAGCCGCTCGAATGGAACCGCAAGGCCCTCATCAACGTGGCGAACTCGGGCTACTTCAGCTCCGACCGCTCGATGGAGGATTACCTCGAGCGCATCTGGATGACCGGTCCGCTCAAGTAATGACGGAGCGTTATCTGCGTTGTGGAAGGCTTGACGTATCTTCGTACGCTTTCGCCTTCCACGCCTTGTGATACTGCGCTCGTCATTACTTTCGCTTCGCACGGGCCATATGTGACGTGAATTATCGCGTGATGTATGACTCGTAGCGTTAGATAGGGCGTGATGACGAAGGGACGATTCCGTTTTGGAATCGTCCCTTTTCGTTTTCTCGGGCAAAACAAAAAGCCCTGCGCGTGGGGCGCAGGGCTTGAAAGAAAGAGAAATCAGGCAGCTTCTGGGGTGGCGGGAGCGACTTCGGCTTCGCCATCCTCGGCATCCTTGGTCAGGCCGAGATCGACAGGAGACGAGCTGTTCTCCCATGGCTCCTCCCACGGATCGTAATCCGGATTCTGCTGCTTGTACACATACAGACCGACGACACCGGCAAGCAAAGCTCCGAAGAGCAGTGCGAAGAACTTCCAACCGTTAGAAGACTTGTTCTCCATGACGGATCCTTTCCCAAATATCGGCGAACATTGGCTGACCTGCTCGTTCAAGCCAACTCTGTTCACTATATTAATTCCTTGAATGTGTTGATTGGGTGGATTTACGCGCCGAGGATTCACAAGAATGCAATCATTTGCAATGATTTCGCAGATTCGCGGATTCGCGGATTCGCACGTTCCAGTAGGGTTGAAACATGGCTTATCAACGTTTCAGTCTGTTTCCCGATTCCCCGTCGTTCAAAGACTTCTTCTCTGCACGTTCCATGCGATACCGTTGGCGTAACGGCGATCCTGTGATCACCGTTACGATCATGGCGATATGCGTCGCGGTCTGGATTGTCGAAACACTATTGAAAATCGCCTGGCCGGCCGGCTGCAACGCATTCGTCGGCTCAGGCGCATTCATGCCAGCGCTGGCGACTCACCGCCCATGGACCTTCATTACGTCAATGTTCCTGCACCAGCCGGCCTCCCTATGGCACATTCTTTTCAACATGCTGACCTTGTGGTGCGTCGGGCCTGTATTGGAACGCATGATGGGGCATCTGCCATATCTCGCGTTATACGTGCTGTCAGGACTCGGCGGAAGCGCCGGCATGATGGTCTGGGCACTGTTCTCGCAAGACGGTTGGCTGACATCCGCATACGGCGCTTCCGGCGCGCTATTCGGCCTGTTCGCGGCAATTCTGGTGGTATACCAGCGCATTGGCATCGACATTCGATCCATGCTGATCTGGATGCTCATCAACTTCCTGATGCCAATCATCACGCCGAACATCGCATGGCAGGCGCATGTCGGCGGATTCATCGTCGGAGGTGCGTTCGCCTGGCTGCTGGTTTCCGGTCTGCACGCGTTGCGCGGCAAAAGTCTGCAGCAGCGCACGCTGATGTACGGCGTAATCATGTTGGCCGTGATTATTGTGATTGTCGTCGTATGCAATATGAGCAATCCACTTCGCGCAAACCCCCTTCTTGGCATGTTCTTCTAGTTGGCAGGAAGGAGAAAAACAGATTTAGGGAACTGCAGACACACACTTATCCACAAATGTGGATAAGTATGTGGATAAGTGAGGGTTGAACTGTGGGTAAGTCGGGGATAACTCGGTGCATTATCCACAAGGATATTCACAAAACGGTGGATTCCCCGGCTTTTCAACGGTGGAAAATGTGGATAACCCGACTGTGCATAGTGGAAAAATGGGGAAAAACACCATCCTATATATTGTGGACGTTCATAAAACTGCCTACAAGATATAGACGCTATCCACATTCGTCCACAATAATCCACAACTTATCCACATCGTGTGAAACCAGAAAATCCCCAGAATGACGACGAATCAACACAACGAAATCAGGTACGTCACCAATGACAATCATGAATGACGAGACGCGCGAATTCGTGGCGATGCATCGCAACGAGGACGTGCGCGAACTGGCGTTGAAGGCCAAACGTGTGGAAAGGCTCGACCTGCCGTCGGCGCTCGACCAGATTGCCGGATGGCAGATCGCACGCAAAAAACTGCCACAATGGGCCTCCTGCGAGGGAATCGTATACCCTCCGCACATTTCCATGGAACAGTGCTCATCGCAGTTCACAGCCCAATACAAGTCAGAAATCGCACAAACACTGCTTGCGCCGGCCGCAACCGTGCGCGCCAGAGTGTCCGATTCTGGAGAATCGGACAACCAAACCACGAAAAGTGAGCCACAGTTGTCCGATTCTGCCGAATCGGTCATGCAAACGGCAAGAAGTGCGTTCCAGTTGTCCGATTCTCCAGAATCGGACACATTGGTGGCGAGAAGTTCGATGGTGGATCTGACGGGCGGATTCGGCGTGGACTTCTCGTATCTGGCGCGCGGATTCAGCCAAGCCACTTATGTGGAACGGCAGCGGCATCTGTGCGATCTGGCCGAACACAATATGGCCGCACTGGGACTCGACCAGGCGCGCATCGTGTGCGGCGACGGCGTGGAATACCTCAGGCAGATGGGTCCGGTGGACTTCATCTACCTTGATCCGGCCCGCCGCGACGAGCATGGATCGCGCACTTACGCGATCGAGGATTGCACGCCGAACGTGTTCGAATTGCGTGACCTGTTGCTCGCCAAATCGCAGTACACGCTGGTCAAGCTTTCGCCGATGTTGGATTGGCGCAAGGCGGTCGCCGATTTCGACGGGACCGTACGCGAAGTGCATATCGTGGCCACCGGCAACGAATGCAAGGAACTGTTGCTGGTATTGGGTCAGCAGGTGCATGAGGAACCATCCGCGCCGCGCGTGTTCTGCGTGAACGACAATCAGCGGATCGACTATGATTCCGCCGCATATACGCAGGGCCTGCGCATTGGCGGCAAACCGCTGCCGGAGGCGAAAAACTACTTGTATGAGCCGAATGCGTCGATTATGAAGGCCGGTTGCTTCGATCTGGTGGAGGAACGATTCGGTGTGACGCAGGTCGGTCCAAGCAGTCACCTTTTCGTGTCGGCAACGCCGGTTGCCGATTTTCCCGGCAGAGGATTCGCGATTGAAGCGATCGGCGGCATGAATAAAAAGGATATAAAACGACTGCTGAATGGCACGAAACAGGCCAATATCGCGGTACGTAACTTCCCGCTTACCGCACCGCAGCTACGCAAGAAATTGAAGCTTGCCGACGGTGGTCCGGTCTATCTGTTCGGCACTACCATGCAGGGCTGCGATCATGTGCTGCTGCGCACGTCGAAAATCTGAAAAACAAACCGGAATCGAAAAAAGAAACAGGCGAACCGGGATTGGCAAGGCAGTCGCGAAAGACCGCGTACGTTTGCGAAAGAGCGTGAAATCTACGAAGAAAACCTACGAAAAGATTGCGAGATAATCGTAAAAGGGCATGTGAAAAGGGCGTCTGACCGCACGCTGTACAGACGCCCTCAAATCGCAGGAAAGGCGAAACTACGCTTTAGCGCCACCACATGGTCATGATGAATCCGATCATGATGATCGCGAATGCGATGGCCAGATTCCACGCGCCGATGTTCGGAATCGGGTAGTCGGAAGTCAGGTAGTAGACGACCGCCCAGATCAGACCGATGATCATCAGCGCGCAGAACAGCGGCACGAACCAGCGTGGATTGGACTTGGTGCCCTTGATGGTTTCCTCCACGCGGCGGGTGTTCTCCGCCTGACGGTTCATCATGCGCTGCATCTGCGGGCTCAGGGAGTCCTTATCGGCGGTAGCGTTCAGCACCGCTTCGACGCGATCCATCGGAATGTCGTGATCGTCATCGTCGTCGGAATCAGCGGATTCGTCAGAAGTGGAATCGACGGTGGTTTCCTCAGCGGCATCCTGAACGGTTTCGTTGCTCTCTTCAACGGCAGCGGTGTCGTCCGTGGACTGCAGATCGTTCTGATCGTCCGCGGTGGTTTCGTGCAGCTCTTCGTCAGCCATCAGCATAGTCTCCTTTAATAGGCTAAAAGTCATAATAGTGGGTAGACTCGAAAGCGGCGAACTCACAGCGCAAAACTGTTCATAATCAGAGCAAATGCTTAATGGGAATCAGGAAGGTCCGCATGGCGAAGCACACCGGCAAGCACACCGCGAAACGGTCGAAAGCGGCCGGAGTGGCGGCATTCCTTGTGCTCATGTTCTCCGGATTCCTGCTCGCCACGAACCTGCGCGTGAACCGTTCCGTCGTGGTGACCAACGACACCGCCGAACTCGTGGAACAACGCGTGAAAAAAGTCAACTCCCTGCAGACGGAAGTCGACGTGCTCAGCTCCCGCGTGAACGATCTGAGCAAAACCCTGAACAGCCAGGACGACGCCGACCAGCAAGACAGCGAAAGCGCCGGCAACGGCACCATGCTGCCAGCGGTGGAAGGCCCCGGACTCGTGGTGACGCTCGACGATTCGCCACTCTGGGAAAACATGGTCGATTCCAGCGGCTCCACCTCCAACATCAACGATTACGTGGTGCACCAGCAAGACGTCGAAGCCGTGGTGAACGCGCTTTGGGCGGGCGGCGCGGAATCCATGATGATCATGGACCAGCGTGTGCTGTTCAATTCCGCAGTGCGCTGTTCCGGCAACGTGCTGCTTTTGCAGGGCAAAAAGTATTCGCCGCCATTCACCATTTCCGCGATCGGCCCGGTCGAGACAATGAAAAAGGCGCTCGACAATTCGCAGGAAGTGACCATATACCGGCAGTACGTCAGCGCGTTCGGCTTGGGATGGCAGGTCGACGAAAAAGAAAAACTTCATTTCGACGCGACCGACGCATTGCAACAGCCGCTGCAATACGCGCAGGCGATGAACAACGAAACAGACGGATCGCAGCAAACGGACGAAACGCAGGAATCGCAAGAGGGGAAGTAACCGATGAAGCACGTGGCACCAAAACAGCGTCGCAAAAGCGTGGTCTGGACGATACTTGGCATCCTCGCCGAACTCATGCTGACCGCGGCGGCCGTCTGCGCGCTCTACATCGCATGGCAAATGTGGTGGACGGGCGTGCAGGCCGAACACAACCAAATCGAAACACGCCAATCCGTATCATGGTCCGACCCCGGCCAATCCGACAGCGTCACCATTGCGCAAGCGCAGGAAGGCGACCCGCCAGCGCAACCGCAAAGCGCACAGGAAGGCGAGCTCATCGCCCAGGTCTACATTCCGCGATTCGGCAGCCAATGGCAGCGCAACCTCGTTGAAGGCACCTCTCTCACCGAACTCAACAAGCACGGACTCGGCCACTACAAGGATTCGCAAATGCCTGGCCAAGTCGGCAATTTCGCCTTCGCAGGGCACCGCAACGGCTACGGACAGCCACTCGGCGACGTCGACAAACTGCAGGAAGGCGACCCGATCATCGTGCGCACGCAGGATTACTGGTACGTCTACCACTACACCAGCTACAAAATCGTGCTGCCGACCGACATCGAAGTGGTCGCCGCCAACCCCGAAAACCCCGGCGCGACGCCAATCAAACGCATGCTGACCATGACCACATGCGAACCGAAATACTCCACGCCGACACACCGCTGGATCAGCTACGCGGAATTCTCATACTGGGCGAAGGTGTCCGACGGCATCCCCCAGGAGCTCGCCTCCACCGACTCCAACGGCAAAGTCAAATTCGTCAACAACGAAAAATCGTCGATCGTCGCATCCGTCAGCTCACTCAAACCGTGGATTCTCGGCGCGCTCGCCGCATATGTGATCATCTTCCTTTCCGCGCTGGTGGCATGGCGTTGGCCGTATCTCGCCGACGTGCGCGCAGGACGCCGTGAAAAGCCGGAATTCAGCTTGTACGGCGGATTGATGCGATTGCAGCCGGGTGTGCTTCCGATTCGACTTGTGCTCATGGCGTTGCTGATTTTCGCGGCGGCCGCATCGTGCTTTGAATGGCTGTTCCCGTGGGCTGCGACGAATATTCCGGCATTGCAGGAAATGTCGAATTACACGGCCATATAAAGCTGTATTCAGGTGCCTTCCGGCGGTCTGCCGGAAGGCTTGCTGGCAGTTTTGCTGGCAGACGTGAAAGCGATTGCTGCGATTGCTGCGATCTGCGATTATCACGATTGCTGCGATTGCTGCGTGAGACGCGCGCCGCGTCACGACATGTTGCGCACGTACACTGCTATGCAAACGCAAATATTCGCGCAACGTAAGTATTCGAAGCATTCGAACGCCGACATTCCGACGTTGATAGGAGCATGATGACCGATTCCGCACGCATTTTGGTCGTGGACAACTACGATTCGTTCGTTTACACGATTGTCGGCTATTTGAAGACGTTGGGTGCCGCGGTGACGGTGGTGCGCAACGATGCGATCGATCCGGGCGAAGCCGATGTGATCGACGAATACGACGGCGTGCTTATTTCTCCCGGCCCGGGCGCTCCGGCCGATTCCGGTGCCAGCGAAGGCATGATTCGCCTGTGCGCGGAGCAGTCCAAGCCCATGTTCGGCGTGTGCCTCGGCATGCAGGCGCTGGCCGAAGTGTTCGGCGCGACCGTAAGCCACGCGCCGACCATCATGCACGGCAAAACCAGCTTGGTGGAGCATATCGACGATGAGATCTTCGAAGGCGTCGCCAATCCGATGACCGCCACCCGCTACCATTCGCTGGCCGTGGAGCCCGATTCCGTGCCGGAAGAGCTGGTGGTGACCGCGTGGACGCAGGTCGACCACATCGTGCAGGGCATCAAGCACTGCAGCAAGCCGATGTATGCGGTGCAGTTCCACCCCGAATCCGTGATGACGCAGGACGGCTACCGTCTGCTTGCGAACTGGCTGAAGGTGTGCGGCCAGGAGAACGCCGTGGAACGTTCCAAGGGATTGCAGCCCAAGGTCGCGGCCTAAGGTCGCAGCAAGAAGGCGTGGGAAGTGCGAATACGCATGGTACAAGCGATGGTACAAGCGTGGAAACGTAAGTCGCGCAATCTCAATCGCAAGAAAATGCAAAATCGTAAGAAAACACGAATCGCAAAAGAACATAAGACCGTAATGAGGAAGGCCCAGCTGGCATTTCAGCTGGGCCTTCCTTGTGAATGATGGCGGTTATCTCGACCGATCAGTTGCCTTCGGGAGTGTTGTTGCCTCCGTCGGTGTTGCCGCCGTTGCCGCCGTTGTTGCCGTTGTTGCCGCCATTATTGGTGCTGGACGACTTCGTGGTCAACGTGATCGTGGCTCCGCTGTCGGACTGGGTGCCGGCGGTCGGTGACATGTCTGTGACCGTGCCATCCTCCGGGCCGGAAACCGTGACCTGGAAACCGTAGCTTTCCAACAGGCTCTTGGCGCCCGCATAGCCCATGCCGACCACGCTGGGCACGCTGATCTGCTGCTTGCCGGTAGACACCCAAATCGTGACCGCGGTACCGGCCTCGACCGTGCTTCCAACACCCGGCTCGACGCGGGTGACGGCGCCGGAAGCGATGGAATCGGAATATTCGCTTTCGATGGTGATCTGCGTCAGACCGGCCTGCTTCAGCTGCTCGATAACCGTGTCTTTCGGCTGTCCGATCAGATTGTCGGGAATCTTGGTCATGCCGGACGAAATGTACAGCGTGATGATCGTGCCCTTGGTCTGCTTTGAATGGGCGGCAGGATCCGTGCTTACCACCTTGTCTTTTTCGATGGAGGCATTGTCGACCGTGCGCACGTTACCCACCTTGAAGCCGGCGGCCTCAAGAATGGATTTCGCGTCATCCTGGCTCTTGTTCGACACATCCGGAACGGCGACCGACTGAGGGCCGGTGGAGAACCACACGGAAACCGTGGAGCCCTTGGCGACCTTCTTGCCGCCCGTCGGATTCTGCTTGGTGATGGTGCCCTTCGGCTCGCTCGAATCGGAATCCTCTCGGGCATCGAGCTTCAGACCTTTGGCCGCGAGCTGCTCTTCGACGCGCGCCTCGGAAATATTCGCCGTGGCGGTGAAATCAGGAACTTCCACCATGTCGGCGGTGGAGTCGCTCTTGTTCAGCATGAAGAACACACCCAGAATGACCAGCAGCGCCACCAGACCGCCCACCACGGAGCCGATGATGATCTGCTTCTTCTTACGCGCCTTAGCGGCCTCGGCACGCTGTTCCGCGCGGGTTTTTGTGGATACGCCGTTCTGTGGGTTCGGCACGGCCTCGAACTGGCCCGTAACGGGATTGAACGCCTGTGTCGCGGCGGTTTCACCGGCAGGAGTCATGGCCACGGTGTTCGCGTCCATTTCGGCCTGCTTGCGTGCCTTCATATTGGTCAGATCGGTCAACGGATTGAACGCGGCCGCCATCGGCACGCCGCCGTTCATGAACGTCAGCAAATCGTTCTTGAATTCGGAAGCCGTGGCGTAACGGTTCTGACGATCCTTCGCCATCGCCTTCGCGCAAATCGAATCCCACATCTTCGGCAAGCCGGGAACGACCGAACTTGGGGGAGTGGCGACCTCCGAAACATGCTGGTAGGCGATCGCAACCGCGGAATCGCCGGTAAACGGCGGCCTTCCGGTAAGCATTTCATACAGCACGCAACCTGCGGAATACAGGTCGGAACGCATGTCGACGCTTTCGCCGCGTGCCTGCTCGGGAGACAGGTATTGCGCGGTTCCGACCACACCCTGCGACTGCGTCATCGTGGCGGCGGAATCGTCGAGCGCGCGGGCGATGCCGAAGTCCATGACCTTGACCACGCCCTGCTCGGAAATCATGATGTTGCCGGGCTTGATGTCGCGGTGGATGATGCCCATGCGATGCGAATACTCAAGCGCGTTGAGCACGCCCATCATCACCTGTTCGGCGTCGCGCTGGCTCAGAGCGCCATTCACTTTGAGAATGTCGCGCAAGGTCTGGCCCTTGACATATTCCATCACCAGATACGGCAGATGTTCGGTCTGGCCGGTTTCCGTGGCGACGACCTCTTCGCCCGAATCGTAGATGTTCACGATATTCGGATTGTTCATCTGCGCCACGGAATGGGCTTCGCGACGGAAACGCTCAAGGAAGATCTTGTCGTTGGCGAAGTCGGCGCGCATGATCTTGACCGCGACGGTACGCCCAAGGCGCGTATCGAGCGCCACGTGCACTTCGGCCATGCCGCCACGGCCGACCAGTTGGCCGAGCTGGTAACGTCCACCAGCCAAAGAGGTAGGCATGTTGATGTTCATCCCTGTTCCTTCCCATCAGTGCTCAAGGAGATATGAGGTCTGCTGACCACGCGTCGCGGAAGTCTTCCGCCTGTAGGCACCACCATCGTGTCAGCCAATTGTGTCTGCTGGTCGAGCAGACGGCGTTCGATGCGGGACAACGTGCGCGACACCGTCAACGCGTCCTTCGGACGGTCAAGCGGGTCTTTGGACAGCATCGACATGACGAATTCACGCAGCTGCACGTCGACGGAGTCTGGCAGCGGCGGAACCGGATTGTTGACATGTGCTGCGGCGATGTCGACCGGCGTAGCACCCGTGAACGGACGATGCCCGCACAGGCCCTCGTAGGCGACGATGCCAAGCGAATAGATATCGGATTGAGGCGTGGCATGCTGGCCCTGCGCCTGCTCCGGGGAAATGTACTGTGCGGTGCCCACCACCATGCCGTCCTGCGTGATCTGCTCCTGATTGGTGGAGTAGGAGACGCCGAAATCGGTGATTTTCACCTCGCCGGAATCGGACACCATGATGTTCGCAGGCTTCACGTCGCGGTGGATCACGCCATGCGAATGCGCGACGAACAGGCCACGCGCGGTCTGGATGAGAATCGGCAGCAGACGGGTCGGCTCCATCGGGCCGTTCTGCTCGTGGAACAGGTCGGCCAGCGACTTGCTGGGCACGTACTCCATAACGAGGAAGCCGATGCCGTCATGTTCGTAATATTCGAACAACGCAGCGATATTCGGGTGTGCAAGATTGGCGGAATTATGCGCTTCCGCACGCAGGCGAAGCAGCTTGGCCTCCTGCGTGACGCCCAAGTCGCCGCGCAACGCCTTAATGGCCACGGGACGACCCAACTGGATATCATAGCCTTTCCATACTTCGCCCATGCCACCCTGGGCCAGACGGGCATCCAACCTGTAGCGTCGGTGGATGAGCTGTCCTTCAATCAGTTTCACTCTGCCAGCGCCTCCTGCATCATCGCCTTCATAATCGGACCCGCCGCGAACGAGCCATACAAATCCACATTGTGCACCACCACGGCAACAGCGATCTTCGGATCGTCCGCCGGGGCGAAGCCGACCACCCAGCCGTCGATGGACGTATTGCCGTCACCGATCTGCGCGGTGCCGGTTTTCGCAGCCACCTGCACGCCGTCGATGGCCAGATTCGGGTTCTCCTTGGTGACCACCGCCTCCATCATCTGCGTGAGCTTGTTGGCGGTGCCCGAACTGAACGCGCGGCTCATCACCTGCGGCTTGGTCTGCGAAATAACAGACAGGTCGGAGGAACGCACGCGATCCACCAGCGTCGGCTGCATGACCTTGCCCCCGTTCACCACGGCGGCCGCCACCAGCGCGTTCTGCAGCGGAGTCACCACGGTGTCTCCTTGGCCGATGGACGCCAAAGCGAGCTTGTCGTCGGTCGTGTCGGTCGGGAACTTCGACGCCACGCTCATCCACGGCGTGCCCGTGGAATCGGATCCGTCAACCGTGATCGGACTGTCGAAACCAAGCTTCTTGGCCATGGACGACACCTTGTCATCGCCCAAAGCCACGCCCAGCTGGGCGAACGCGGTGTTCGACGAATACGCCATCGCGTCTTCCAACGTGATCTTGCCGTCCGAACCATCGGCCTGCGACACCGCGTTCGTCAACTGTGTGACCGTGCCCGGAAGCGTGTAGCTCGATCCGGCCGGAATCTCGGTGTCGGTCTGGTATTCGCCGGTTTCCAGCGCGGCCGCCGCCACCACCGTTTTGAACGTGGATCCCGGAGGATACAGCTGCGAGGTGGCACGGTTGAGCATCGGATTCGACTCGTCTTGCGAAAGCGTGGAATAATTGCCGTTCGCTTCGGACGTGTCGTGGCTCGCCAGTTGGTTCGGGTCGTAGCTTGGCGTGCTTGCCATGGCGAGAATACGACCGGTTTTCACTTCGATGGCCACGGCCGCGCCGTCATTGTTGGCAAGACCGTTGTAGGCGGCCTGCTGGATTTTCGGATCAATGGACGTTTCGATGGTCGCGCCCTTGTTTTCCTGGCCGGTGAACAGCGATTTGAACCGCTGCCATACCAGCTGGTCGGATTGGCCCGACAGCAGCGAGCTACGCGACGCTTCGATACCGTTCCAGCCGCGTTGGCTGATCGAGAAGAAGCCGGTGACCGGCGCGTACAGTTCGCCGGCGGTATAGGAACGCTGGTAGGAGAACGCGTCGTTCGAAGGGTCGGATTTGGCGATGACGGAGCCGTCCGAAGCGAGGATCGCACCGCGCGGAGCGCCATACTCGTGGTAGAGGGCGCGGGTGTTGCGCGGGTCGTTGTTGAGCTGGTTCGCGCGAATCGCCGTGATGATGGTGGTGGACATGCCCAGGATGACGAACAGCGCCACCACGATGGTGAAGAGTTGGCGGAGTGACTTATTCATGCTTGGCTCCCCTCTGACATGCTGTCCGATACGTTCGGAGTGCCCGATGGGGGAGCGGGTGGTACGACTGGCGTGCCTGAAACCGGCGTCTCCGTGGAGATGATTTCAGTGGCCTGCGCGGAGGCCTGCGCGGAGGCCACGCTTCTGCGGGCGCGGCTCTGCTTGCGGGCGCGCAGCGCCTGCATCGCCTCATATTGGAACGTGTCGCTATCGATATCGGATTCGGGTTTGTTCGCCGAGTTGGAAATCACCACTAGGAGTGCTGCCAACATGTAATTCGCTATGAGTGAGGATCCGCCGGCGGCCATGTACGGAAGAGTCAAACCCGTAAGTGGGATGACTAACGTGATGCCTCCCACCACGGTGAACACCTGGAAGGCCATGGTGAACACGAGGCCCGATGCGAGAAGCTTGCCGAACCCATCCTTGATTTTCATCGCAGTGATCATCCCGGCGGCGATGATGAGCAGATAGAGCATCAGAATGGCCATCAGACCGGTGAGGCCCAGCTCTTCGCCAAGTGCCGCGTAGATGTAGTCGGAGTTGGCGATCGGAGTGAGCGACGGGTGACCTTGCCCAAGGCCGGTGCCCATCAAGCCGCCTGATGCCAGGCCGAAAATACCCGTGACGAGCTGGTAGGATCCGCCGTACTCCTTGTTGTACTGCGCCGAGTCGAACGGGTGCAGCCAGGCGTCGACGCGCGCGCCGACATGGCTGAAAATATTGGCCGCGGCGAACGCGCCCACGGCGAACGCGATGAAACCAATCACAATCCAACTGGTGCGCCCCGTGGCCACGTACAACATGGACACGAACATGGCGAAGAACATCAACGACGTGCCCAAATCATGCTGCACGACCAGCACGCCCATCGACACGATCCACACCACGATGATAGGCCCAAGATCCTTGATGCGCGGCAGCTGCAGGCCCAGCACCTTCTTGCCACCGACCGCCAGCTGGTCGCGGTGGTCATACAGGTAGGAGGCGAAGAAAAACGCGAGGAACAGCTTCGCGAACTCGCTTGGCTGGAACGATCCCAAACCGGGAATCTTCACCCAAATGCGCGCGCCATACTGTTCGGAACCGATCACCGGAAGCATCGGTGACAGCAGCAACACCAAACCGATCACCATGCTGACGTACGAGAACCGCCTCAGCACACGGTAATCCTTCATGAAGATCACCAGCAGATTCGCCAAAACCAGCGCTATCGACAGCCAAAGCAACTGTTTGAACGCGACGGACGTGTTCGAATCCTGGTCGATGCGGGCGATCATCATGATGCCGGTGCCAGTCAGCACCATCACACAACACATGATCGCCTGGTTGGCATACGGCTGGAAACGCAGCGGCAATCCCCAGGAAGTCAGGAACAATGCGCCGACAAAAGCGAGCATCCACAAATAATTCTGCGGAAAACCGCCGGTGGTGCGTTCGAACATCTGGAAGAACGCGACGCCGCAAATCAGCATGCTGAACAGCAGCAGGCCGAATTGCTTCAGACGGGTTGCCATCATGACTGGTCACCGCCTGACTTGTTTGCCGAAGCGTCGTCCGATTTGTCTGATTTGCCCGACGACTTGTCGGAAGTCGTACCAGAGGATTTGTTGTCGGATTCGCCGTTTGCCTTGTCTTGTTCCTTCTGCGCGGCTTCGTCCTGCTGTTGCTTCAACTGCTTTTTGATCAGTCGCGTATGCGTTTTCGCCTCGCCGTACGTGTCGAAGGAAATGCCCTGCGCAAGCTGTTCCTGCCAGCTTGGCGGCAGTTCGCTCGTCTTCATATGGGTGTCGGTGACGGCGTGCGACAGCTGGAAGCCGAACAGGCTTGTCGGCACGCCTTGGAAAATCGCCACTTCGCCGTTGTCGTCGCCGATGTAGTACTTGGTTTGGCTCCAACGGTAGGTTGCGAACGCGCCGCCCGCCAGTCCCAGCAGTACCACGATGGTGACGATGATGGCGATCACACGGTTGCGTCGGGTGCGCGTGCGCTTCGTTTTGCGCTGCTCGATATGCTCGTTGCGGATGGCTTTGGCGACTTCCGGATCGTTCGGATCGGCGGAAATGCGGCCGTCGTCCTTCTGTACGACGGGGATTTCACCGGTGTCGGGATTGGTGCGGTCGCCGTTCTCCTCGCGTACCGTGGACGGTTGCGCCACGCGCTGTTCCGGAGGATTGTCGTCCTCGTTGGGATTCTTGCCGTTGCGCAGTGCGGCGGCACGGGCGGCCGGCGACTTCTTGCCCTCGCGCAGTGCGGGAGCGGATGCGACCGGCTCGTTGATGATGTCGGCGTACCCGATACGGCTTTCAATGCTCCCCCTTCCTTTTCTTTCAGTAAGTGCCGCCAACCAATGGCGTCTGATGCGGCAGATCGAACGCGTCCGCGTCAAGGGCGAGCGTCGCGTCGGCGATGACCGCGGTGACGTTGTCGGTGCTGCCGGCACGAAGCGCCATCGAAACCAGCTGTTGCGCGCACTCCTCCTGATCGGAGCAGGCGGACAGCACCTCCTGCAATGTGGAATCCTCAAGCACGCCGCACAAACCGTCGGAGCAGAGCAGCCAGCGGTCGGCCGGATGTGCCTTGCGTATGGCGATGTCCGGACTCGAATCGATATCGAAATCACCCAGAACGCGCATCACGACGTTGCGCTGCGGATGGTTGCGCGCCTCGGCCTCGCTGATGCGGCCGGTGTCGATCAGATGCTGCACGTAGCTGTGGTCGGACGTCATGCGGATCAGACGGCCGTCATGCAGCAGATATGCGCGGGAATCGCCGATATGCGCCAAAACCCAATATCCGGCCACCAATGCGACCGACGTGACGGTGGTGCCCATGCCCGCGAGACGACGTTCGCGCTTCGCTTTGCCAACGATCGCGTCATGCGCGGCCATAACCGAGGTTTCCATCATGTGGGCGATAATCTGGACATCGCCCTGCACGTTGTCTTGCTCGATATGCGCCAATGAACGGATGGCGATGGTGGAGGCGGTGTCGCCTCCCGCATGGCCTCCCATGCCATCGCAGATGGCGATCAGATGCTCGCCGGCGAACGCGGAATCCTGGTTGTTGGAACGTACGGTACCCACATCGGAAACGACGGTGGAATACATGAACAGCGGTTGTGAAGCGGGAGAAGTCGGCAAACGGGTCACCTCAATTCAAAGGTGGTTGCGCCAATGCGTACGGGAACGCGCGATCCGAGAATCATCGGAGCGTTCAGACGCTGCTGGTTGACCACAGTGCCGTTGGTGGAACCCAGGTCTTCGATGGCCCACTTGCCGGTGGCGGGATCCGTATAGACGCGCGCATGGTGGGACGAGACGAATTCGTCGTCCAGAACCACGGTGTTCGAAGCGGAACGGCCAAGCGTGATGGTGTTGCCGGACAAAGGGACGGAACTGCCGGCAAGGGGGCCATCGATGATGACCAGCAAGGTGGGTTTGGCGCTTGATGTGGCGCTGACGACTGGTGCCGGGACGGCCACGGGCGCGGGCGCTTCGACGGCCTTGCGCGCGCGACGCTCCTTACGGCGATGAGCCCGCGACTTGCGCGGGCTGAGCGTTTCCACATCCCTGTACAGCGAACGCACCGTACAGGCCACGAAGATCCAGAGCAGTACGAGGAAGCCGTACTTGAGGATCGCGAAAGTAAGTTCAGTGAGCATAGAGGCAACTCCCGAGGTTGGGGTTGGTTACTCCTGATCCTGCGAAGAGGCCCAATACAGGATTCGGGTGCGGCCGATGGTGATCGTGTTGCCGTCGAGCAACGTGGCCGCCTCGACATGATGGCCTTCGACATACATGCCGTTGGTGGAGCCCAGATCGCGTGCGATGACGGTGTTGCCGTTGTCGGTGATGTCGATCTGCATGTGGCGGCGGGAGATGCCCGGATCGTCGATCACGATATCGCAGTCGGATCCGCGGCCGATGATGGTCTTGCTTTCCGTGAGCAGATACTGGTGTTCGCCGATTTCCAGCATCGGGCAGTCTTCGGTCTGCGCGTCGGTGGTGACGGGCACGGTATTGCCTTGCACGGATTCGCTCGTCAGCTTGAAATTGCTCTTGGTGAGGTCAAGGTCCTCTTCGAAGATCACCACGACCGGACCGACGAACGCGTAATGCTGGTCCTTCGCGTACTGGGTGAGGTTGTCGGCCAGCTCATTGGCCAACGCTTCCGCGCCCCATTCGACGATGTTGTTGAAATCCGGCGTGCTCAGCTTGAAACGGTACTCATTCGGCGCCACGGTACGGTCTCGCGTGACGGGCATGGCCTCTTTGTCAATCTCACGTTCCAGAGCGCTGGAAAGGTCGACGGGCTGCAGGTCCTTGGACCCGAACTTGGCGAAAACCCCGTTGACGGCGCCTTCCACGCTTTTCTCAAATCGGTCGAGAACACTCATGCTTGTCCCTTTCTATCCTCACCCATCCTACGCGGTAGAGCGCCGAGCGCCAATTCGTAAGTCCTTTAATTGCAAAAATTTCATGCATAAATCCATCCCCAGCATCATTTAGGGGGTATTTATCCGCGAATATGACTACCTTCGCCCCCGATTTCCACGATGTACGAATTCACGGAAGGTGGAATTGGGATGGTGATAGGTTGGGAGCATGACAGATGCGATTCGACAGTTCCCCCGTAAAAAAGCACGTACCTTGCGATTTTCCTGCGGCGCTCCGCGTTCGGCGCGCGTGATTGCAGACGGCTCCCGCGCGCTGTTCCTGCGTTCCGACGGTCCGGAAGACACCGTCACCTCGCTGTGGATGAGCGTGATCGACGAAGACGGCAACATCGGTGAGATTCCGCTCGCCGATCCGCGCGTATTGCTTGCCGACGCCGACGCGGAAGACGTTCCGGCGGAAGAGAAGGTGCGACGCGAACGTGCGCGCGAAGGCGGATCCGGCATCGTCTCGTATTGCGTCGACGGTGCCGGCAACCGCGTGACCTTCACCATCAACGGGCAGCTTTTCCTCACCGACCTTCCGGCGGGCGCGACGCGAGCCATCACGATAGAGGAAGATGAACTCAAACCGGTGCTGAACCCGCGCATCAGTCCCGACGGACGGCACATCATGTACACCACCGGCACGTATCTGGTGGACGTGGATCTTGCCAACGATGAAGAAACCGGCGACGCGATTTCGGTGGTCGCCTCGGCACCGCAGAACGGCGAATGGAAAATCGGATTGGCGGAATTCGCCGCAGGCGAAGAAATGGACCGCTACGACGGCTTCTGGTGGTCACCCGACTCCAAATACGTGCTCTTCGAAACCTACGACGAATCCCCCGAACCGATCTGGCATCTGTCGGACCCCGCGAATCCAACCAATCCGGCGCAAGCCAACCGCTATCCGCAAGCGTTGACCGCCAATGCCGACGTGCGGCTGACCCTGCTGGAACTCGGCTACGACAGCGACAACTGCTGCTACGGGGCAATCGCCAACGAAGTGCAGTGGGACCATGAATCCTACGAATATCTGGCCGCCGTAAGCTGGCGTGAAGGCCACGATCCGATCATCCTTGTGCAAGACCGCCTCCAGCAGCACGATCAGGTGCTCGCCATCCATGTAGGCGAGCCGATCGCCACCATGCGTGACGCGGAAAACGGCTTCACCGACGACAATGGCGACGAGGTCGAAACCTTCTCCATCGCCATTCCCGAATACGCGGAAGGCGAACGCCCCGGCACCACGCGCGTGCTTGAGGAACACGGCAACGACTACTGGCTCGACCTCATCCACGGCACCCCTGCATTCACTCCGGATGGACGCTTGATCTGCGCGATGAACGACATGGACGTCGATACGAACCGACTCACCGTTGATGGTACGCCCTTCACTCCGGCCGGACTGCAGGTGCGCGAAGTGCTCGACGTGACCGACGACGACGTGCTGTGCGTGGTGCAGCGCACCCCTGAAATCCTGCCTGAAAGCGACCTGCCGTTCCTCTGGCAGTCGAATGCCTCCGACCATGACGCCCGCAGCTTCGACGTGGTGTCGATCCGCTATGACGGCACATGGGAACCCCTCACCTACGCGCCCGGCCAGTGGAGCATGTCTCGCGCCGGCAACGGCTGCGTGGTGACCGGACGGGGCATGGACGACGCAACCGTGCAAATGCAGCATTGCATGAACATCGCCACAACCGACGAAAATGGTACGGACGTGGCGTCAATGGTGGTCGCACCAATCGAAAACCATGCCGAAACCCCCGGATTCACGCCGAACGTGCACTTCACCCGACTCGGCGAACGTGAGCTGTACACGGCGATCGTGCTGCCCTCATCCGATAGTGAATACGCGCACGAAGCCATCCTGCCGGTACTCATGAAACCCTACGGAGGCCCCGGCTTCCAACAGGTCATCGAAAGTCAATCCTTCTATTGGGACGCGCAATGGTGGGCCGACCAAGGCTACATCGTGGTCACCACCGACGGACGCGGCACCACCGGACGCGGCCCGCAATGGGACCGCGCCATCTACGAAACCATGAAATCCGTAACGCTCGAAGACCAGATCGACGCCGTGCGCGCGTTGCCGGAAGCGTTGGAAGCGCTGGCTGGCGAGAATGCGGCAGCCAACGTTCCGCAACCCGATCTCAGCCGCGTCGCCATGATCGGCTGGTCGTACGGCGGATTCCTCTCCGCGCTCGCCGTGTTGGAGGCGCCGGAAACGTTCGCCGCGGCCTGCGCGGGCGCGCCTCCGACCGACTGGACGCTGTACGACACGCATTACACCGAACGCTATCTCGGCCTTGACTCGGCCGTGTACGAACGCAACAGCATCATCGCCGACGCGCCGCAGCTTGATCGCCCGCTCATGCTCATCCACGGGTTCGCCGACGACAATGTGACGATCGCGCACAGCCTGCGCCTGAGCCAGGCGCTGATGGCAACCGGACGTAAGCACACGTTCCTGCCGCTGACCGGCATCACGCACATGACCAACGACGAGACGGTTGCCGAAAATCTGCTGATCCTGCAGCGCGATTTCCTTGCGGAAGCGTTGGGGTGACGGCACCGTGACGACAGTGCAGTAACGGTAACGGCAACATCGCAAACGAAAGTGCTGCAAAGCGCCGTAGGAAGACAAAACGCGTTCCCCTGCGACTCCCGGACTGCCAAGCATCCGAACGTCGTGGGCGAACGCGTTCCCTTCTCGAATGCCAACATAAAACAGGCGAAAACGACTTCGCAAGCGAGGGGGTACCACATTTGTGTATCCCCCCCCCAAAAAAAAATCTGGGCTTGAAAAAGACGGAAATCGGTGGATCGGGCTCGTCCCAACCCTGATCCGCAGCTATGGTCAAACCTGCACTTGTTCAAGCAAACCGGGCGAATCGTCGATGACGGTCACCGGAATGTACGCAAACAACGTCCAACTGCCGTCCTGCGCAGACGTGGTGAGCGTGCCCTGATACGATTCGAGCTGCTTCTTGAACGAGGCGAGCCCGTGGCCGCCCGGTAGTTCGTCATCGCGCTCGTCAGCTCCAGCCATGTCCTCTTTCATGGGATTGATTTGCGTGATTTCGATGGCATTCGGCCGGAGCATCACCGAAAGATCGACCTTGCTTCCCGGAGCGGCATGGCGTGCGATATTCGCATAGATCTCGCGCAGCAGATTATTGGCAAGTTCGGCGATTGCTTGCGATGCGCTCGGCTTGCCGCCCGCGCAGTGCCGGATGGACGTGATATTGAAGCCAAGCTTGCGCAAGCGACGATCGCCGTCATCCAGTGTTGCTCGCAGCAGATTGGCCAACGCTTCGCCGTCGGCGTCGCCGGGGAGAGTGGTGGCGTCCATATTCAATTCGTCGATGACGCGATGCACGTTCGTCAATGCGGAAAGAATATATTCGTTGATTTGACGCCAGTCTTCGGCATCGGCTGTTGTGGTTGCCGTAGTTGTGGTTGCGTTGGCAGGGTCAGCAGCGACGCCAGGGCCGCTAGAGTTGCCACCGATATGCCGTTGCGCCACAAACGCCGCCGCTGACAAATCGCCCGTCACCGCATCGTGAATGGCATCGGCAATGCGTGCGCGGCTTTCCAATTCCTGCAGACGATTCTTGTTCTGCGCCGCTTCGAAGCTTTTCTGCGTTGTTTTTTCGCTCCAACTCAACGTCCGACCAAGCAGTAGCACCATGGCATACATGCTGACCATGGCGACGGGGTTGGTATTTGGGTCAGGGGGGTCAATCAGCAGAATGTTAACAACGTAATATGTGAGTAACGTTGCCACGATAATGGCATTAGTGCTGTATGCGAGCATGCCATAGGCGTAAAGCTGCGCGGGAAGAGAATTTCCCAAATGCGCGTAGGGAGTAAACAGATCGCCTATGGAGGCAATCACGAGAATCGCCACCGATGTACTTTTCAGAAACAGCGGAGACAGTACGAGCGCCGTAACCAGCATCGCAACCCATATCACGCCAAATATGTCGGTAGGAGGCTCGTAGCAAACGCCGTATATGGTCCATGCAAGCACGATCAGCATAATGGCGAAACGGATTGGATGCCACAGGTTCGGATGCTGCGTGCGCATACGGTTGCGCCACGCAATGTACTGAGTTGCGGGTTTAGAGCGCATTGGACCTCACCCACAGTGCCACTGCCTGACGCGAGGTCTTGCAGTTGAGTTTTCTTAAAATACTTTGCATATGTTTGCGGATGGTGGCTTCGGAAATCCCCAAACGCTCGGCGATGTCCCGGTCAAGCATGCCCTCCGCGCACAAGGAAATAATCTGCTCCTCACGAACGGTAAGCGCGGGAGTGGTCTCAGCCTCCCTGCTGATACGCAGATTGGCCAACGCAGGCGGCTCAAATCCCTCCATCACCTCGCCATTGCACATACGCATAATAATCTGCGCCAACTGGTCGGCATTCTCCTTACCAACCAACCCTTGCGCACCAGCCTCAACCAGCTTGTCCCGATAACTATTGATGGAAAAACTGGTTGCACCGAGAATCGGCATGCGCTGGCCCATCAAACGCAACCGACGACACGTGGCGGGGCCTTGCAATCCCTCCATCGACATATCGAGAATCAACAAACTGACATGGCCGTTCGCATCCTGGCAACGTTCTATCGCCTCACAGCCTGAAGTCGCCGTCCACACCACATACGCGGTCGGCACTTTGCTGGCAATGACGGCACTGAGCGAATCCAGCGCTCGCGGATCATTGTCGACCAGCGCGATGCGGTGAATCTTGGGATGCTTTTCCCGCGTGGACATCATGCGATCATTTTCCTTTTCCGCACAGCCATTGCAGCCATGTTGGGCAGTTGGAATCTTGGGCAGCGGAGATATCACCGTTGTTGTCAACGGGAGTTGCCGCCGCGTACGCATACGTTGGTGTGCCGGTGAGAGACAGCGTTACCACCATCAGCAGTGAAACGAACTTCATACCTCCATAGTATGCGAGGATGGCGCGCGGGGGTGACGATTCGGTTGTTCCGGTACGCCGTTGATGCACTGACGCATCGTTATACAGCGCGTAGGCCTGTGCTTAGTTTCGTCTTGGCGCCGTTCGCCTAAGATGGAACCATGACTATCACGCTCATCGACGAGGCGCGCTATGACGCCGAAATGGACGCTACGGTGCTGCCTGCGCTGCAGGCTTGCATGACGGAAGGTTGGATGGAACCGGCCACCGTCGATTGGGAAGGCAAGGCGTTGCCCAAGTTGGAGCGCCCCGGCCGGTTGCATTACTACCGCTACGACGCGCGCACATTCGACGCGTTGCGCGAGGAAGGCGCTTCGGGCGTATTTCGTGGCACGATCGTCATTTCGCACGGATTCACCGAATTCGGACGCAAATACAGCGAAATGGTGTGGTACTTTCTGTTGGCCGGCTATTCGGTGTGCGTGTTCGAGCATCGCGGGCATGGCCATTCCGCGCACGATATGAGCAATCCAAGTTTGGTATGGATTGACGATTGGCGGCGATATGTGGCCGATTTCGCCACGTTTGCACAGACTGTGGGGCGTGAGGCGGCGGATGGTGGCCCAATGTACCTGTACTGCCATTCCATGGGCGGCGGCATCGGCGCGGCCGCGCTGGAACGTTACCCGTCGCTGTTCGACAAGGCGGTGCTGTCCGCGCCGATGATCGCGCCGGTGGTCGGCATGCCGACGTGGGTCGCACGCATTGTGGTCGGCGTAATCTGCGGGCTTGGCTTCGGCAAATCGCGTGTGTTCGGGCATACCGATTTCGACGGCAACCTCAATCTCGACGACTACCGCGGGGCCTCGGAGGCACGCATCCGCTGGTTCCACAAGCAACGTTTGGCGGACGTGACGTGCCAGACCAACGCGGCCACGTTCGATTGGGCAAACCAGGCGATGGCGCTTTCCCGAGCCGTGCTCAAACCTGACATGTGTGGAGCTATCGAAGCTCCGGTATTGCTATTCCAAGCCGGACGCGACGTGTGGGTGCTCAACGGACCACAAGATGACTTCGTCGAACGTGTGCGAGAAGGCGGCGGTTCCATCGAAAAAGTGCGATACAGCCAGTCATTGCACGAAATTTTCTCCATGCCGAATGCCGTGCTCGGATCATATCTTGGCAAAATCCTCGATTTTTTGTCAGCGCCGAACGCAAGCTTGGCGGAATAAATCTGTTTTGCATAACTGACGTTTAATATGCGTACCGTGTGCGTTACAATCGCCGTGAATTTGCCGTGAAAGCCGTGGAGAGAGCGAGGACAGGCCGTGGCAAAGCAAACGTCGGGACAGGCGTCGCAATCGCAGAAAACTTCCGAATCGCAAAAAACCGCGAAAAAAACTACGAAAAAAACGGAACATGTGCTGGAACAGACGCCGAAAAGCCTGCTCATCGGCACTGGCATGACATTGCTGGGCGGTGCCATGTGGGGTATGAACAGCACCGTGGCCAAACTGCTGATGCGCGACTACCAGCTGGATCCGATCTGGCTTTCCTGCGTACGCGCGCTATTCGCCAGCCTGATCTTCCTGGTCGGATCGGCCATCACCACACCGCAGAAACTCGCCGGAGCGGTCAAAGACGTCAAATCGTATCCGAAATATCTGGTCACGACACTGATCTGCGTGCTTCTGGTGCAGGTCTCCTACCTGATGACCATCGACTGGACGAACTCCGGAACCGCCACCGTATTGCAGACGCTCAACCTGATCTTCGTGCTCGCCTGGGTATGCCTGCGCGGCAAACGACTGCCCCTCAAGCGTGAATTGGTCGGCGTGCTCCTGGCGTTCGCAGGCACGTTCCTCATCGCCACCGGCGGCAACTTCGCCTCGATGTCGTTGCCATGGCAGGGGCTCGCATGGGGACTGGTTGACGCGGTGAGCACCGCGGCCATGTCCATCCTGCCGGTCGTGCTCATGCTCAAATGGGGCAACATGACCATCAACGGCATCACATTCCTCATGTCCGGACTCATATTATGCCCGTTCGCGCAACCGTGGGCGAACATTCCCGCACTGGATGTGCGAGGCGTGCTCCTGCTGCTCTACGCCATCGTATGCGGCACGTTCCTTGCGTTCTGGCTCTACATGGCAGGCGTGATGCGCGTTGGCGCGGTGCGTGCCACCATGCTCGGCACCAGCGAACCGGTCATGGCCACCATCACCGCAGTGGCATGGGCCGGCGAAACGTTCACCTTTACCGACCTGACCGGCTTCGCCATGATCATCATCATGGTCTTCCTCGTGCGCTGACCGCTCGCCATAGCCATAAACTGTCCGATTCTGGAGAATCGGACATCCAGAACGCAAAACCCATACCTTAGTTGTCCGATTCACCAGAAACGGACACTTATTGGTGCGCACGTCGGTGCCGGCGAGCACGTCGGCCAGATGCTTGGCAGTGTTCGGGATTGCCGGCAGAGTCTCTTCGGTCCAAGCGCCGACCGCGTTCACGACCACGGCGAATACTCGCTGACTGAAGTCGGCGAAAGCCTGCGCCCGATCATCGATGCGATGAAGACATGGGGAAACCATTACCGAAACGAACACGAGTTCTGATTGTTCCAGTCACTGGAGTTGTCGGGAGCCGCTGAGCTCTACTGCCGCTTGGGAAACGAAAAGGCCGGAACCTTTCGGCTCCGACCTTTCACCATGGTGCGAGCGGGGGGAGTTGAACCCCCACGAGCATACACTCACTGCCACCTGAAGACAGCGCGTCTACCATTCCGCCACACTCGCAGACAATCGACTAACTTACACCCGGCTGGGTAATCATGCAATCTTCGGCGTGTCGCATGGGAGGCAGGGATATATCGCTTGTGGGTCTCCTGCGGGTGCCGTGATCTTTGACGATGGCGACACTCCCCTCAGTCACTTCGTGACAGCTCGTCCGCAATTAAGGACGGGCCTTGCCTGCAACCTGCTGGTTCGACTATCGTCTCACCTTCGA
>ENA-OPCL01000818-OPCL01000818.1-human-gut-metagenome-genome-assembly--contig:-NODE-818-length-25368-cov-3.366136_pt1 | contig 25368 bp, 14 predicted proteins | sample MGYA00241251_ERZ501482 | MGnify/ENA primary metagenome ERZ501482 (study PRJEB25962, sample SAMEA2042581) | human gut metagenome | biome: human gut; feature: human-associated habitat; material: faeces... | reverse complement strand
CCCGCCACAAATCTTTTGTTTGGTCATCTATTTTATTTCATCCGGCCAGGGACAAGGTTTGCCGGTGGCATTAAAAGTCGGTCGTTGTGCATCTACTTTTCTTAGAAAGTTGCCCAGCTCTTTAGAAAGTTTCTTCACGATGTCCGGATGCTGTGCACTAAGGTCGTTGCTTTCTCCTATATCATCAGGTATGTTGAATAACTCTTTCTTGCCTGTTCCATAGTAATAAATCAATTTCCAGTCACCGTTTCGAACGGCACAATTAAAGTTGATTCCGGGACCGTCATTTCCCCAGTTGTTAGGCATATTCCAGAAAAGGCTCCGGCCTTTAGAAGGATTGCCCGTCTGTTTCAACAGAGGGACGAAACTGATACCGTCTATCGGCTGAACTGTTTTGTATTTTTTGATTCCTGCCATTTCGAGGATCGTAGGGTAGAAATCTTCTATCAGTAGATACTTGTCACATTTGCTGTCCGGAGCCACTACGCCCGGCCAACTGACAATCAAAGGTTCGCGGATACCTCCTTCGTAAGTAGAACCTTTGCCGCTATTTAAAGGATAATTCTGTGTATGCAGTTTGCCGTCACGCCATCCCGATTCGGATGCAAGTCCTCCGTTATCGCTCATAAAGATGATGATAGTGTTATTGGCTTCTCCGTTCTTTTCCAGCCAGTTCATTAAGTCACCAAGACTTTTGTCCATTCCTTCGATAAGGGTGGCATAAGCTGCTTCGTGGTCGGTCATTCCTTTCTTCTTGTATTTATCATAGAAACGTTTATCCTTGTTAAGCGGTATGTGGATAGCATATTGAGCCATATACAGATAGAAAGGTTGGTTGTATTTCTTTGCTTTATCCAGTGCTTTAATGGCTTCCAAAGTCAGCGCTTCGGTTACAAAAGTCTCCGTACCCCAGTATTTTTCGAGTCCGGGGACAGCCATCAGTGAAATCGGTTTCCCGTCTTTGGTATGTCCGTAGTTCTCTTCGCCGAGATAGCTGGCGAGTCCGCCGGCAGCGTGTCCGGCAATATTTACTTCGAATCCCCAGTGATGCGGATCTTCTCCCGGAGTATCTATGGCACCGAAATGGGCTTTTCCGCAATGGATGGTGTGATAACCGCTATCTTTTAGGATTTGTACGAAAGAAGTTCCTACAAAGGTATTGTTAGTGCCGGGTACTTGGCTGATACCATTATAATTCCATTCCGGTACAGTAAGCAGCTTATCTTTGCGGTCTGTCATAGTGCTTTTTTTGAGTGTCCAGTTGGTTACCCGGTGACGCGCTGCGTTAGCTCCGGTGAGGAGGCTGCATCTGGAAGGAGAACTGATACTGCTTGCATACGCTTGGGTAAACATCATACCTTGCCGGGCAAGACGTTCCATATTAGGCGTCTCGTACAATTCGTTATAGTGTGTCTTTTGCGTCCAGAATGGGAGAGAGGTGTCTTGCCATCCCATATCATCTACCATAAAGAGAATGATGTTGGGACGTTTGCCCGTCAGTTCCGTCTGTACTTTACTTTGTGCTTGCAAAGCAGTTGCAGCGAGCGGCACAAGTGCGAGGGGGAATAGTTTCTTTTTATTCATGGGGGTAATTATTAAGTGTTATTTACTGATTTCAATTTTACCAGGCTTTTTTATCAGGATACTCCGCAGTTCCTGTTTCCCCTGGGATTCCACCCATATCCTTAGCGTCCCTGCACAAAGAACATTTAATGTCAGTGTTTCATTGGTACGGGAAAGTAGCTGTACGGTAGCAGGTGATAAATATTTTTCCTGTATTCCGATTATTCCCCAACCTTGTCGGATAGGACAAAGGTGGAATAAACAGTCTGTAAAGCCTTTTAATTTCATTTCTTTATCTGTAGCCAGTATTTCAGCTGTTTGTTTTTTCCAGTTGAATACCAATATACTATCAGCAGGAAAATAACCGGTTGTCCTTTTCGGGACAAGGTAGTCTTTAGGGCTCACGAATGTTTTCACTTCTTTATGGATGGGAGAAGTATTGAGGTTATAGCAAATAATAGAAACGGCCTCGTCTCCTGTAGGTGCTGATACCCGGTAGTCTTTACCACTTTGCAAAGGATTAGTCAGAATAGATTCCAGAGTTGGGATTGCCGGTGCGGAAGGGCGGAATATTTTTCCTGATTCATCAATGAGAGGTAGTATGTTGTCCGGAATAAAGTCACTTGGAGAATCGGATAAATAAACGGGTCCGCCGGAAATAGCCTTGGAACGTGCCATCAAGCTACCACAAATCGTATCAGAGGAATGAAACATGTCATGATCCGGCCAAACAGTCTGTCCCAGCAGAAGTGTATTGGTGTATGACTGGAACAGATGTGATTTTGCCATGTTTTCATCATACTTTTTGTAGTCAATGCTGACACGGGTAACGGCGCTATGTAATGTATTGTCTGTGTTTATTATATTCTGTGCCATACAATTCATTAAGCCTATCTGTGCTTTGTCGGTTTGACGTTCCAACGCACGGTTACAGTCTTTAGCCTGTCGGATAACCTGTGTATTACCCATATAAAGTGGAAGAGTGAAAGATTGATTATCTATTTTCAGAAAATCAAATCCGTTCTTTTTCATCGTATTGACAAAATATTCGTAAAAGGTATCGATGTTAGTGGCGCTTGTACCGGGCAGCAGGCTGCCGTTGTAGGAATACAATACCTGCCGGACTTTGGGAGGAAAGTCATTACTGGCAGAAATTCCCGCCCAATAGCCTGAAAGGGCGTACCATAATCCTATCCATTTGATTTTATCTGTTTGTTTCCGCTTCATGATGCGGGTCCAACCATTGGGAAAACGTTGCTTGTTCGGAGTCAGGCTGGTCAACTGGCGGTCTTCATTGGCTATGTGTCCGTCATCAATCAAGACATAACGTACGGGGATGCCGGATGCTTCAATAGCATTCATGTCATTTAATATTTTAGTCTCGTCAATATCATAATGATAATGTTCCCAAGTGCACCATCCCAGATAATCGAATGCCTCGAAGTATTCTTTATCTACTCTTCTTTTTAAGGAAGATACCTTTTTATCTGCAATCAACGCATTATAGGCGTTGCCAAATACATCATATACAGATTGTGACCTTTGAGTTAGAAGGAGAGGTACTTTTCCCGTTAAATGGTCTTCTCCAAGTGTAGAGATATAAAGTGTAAGTGTTCCGTCGGCATTGACTTGAAGCCAACTCAGGCTATTGTCTCCTGCAACGGCTTTAACAAACAAATACTCGCCGTTAGAGAGTTGAAGAAGCAAGGCGTCTCCCAGCGTGGAAGGTTGGGAGTTGGAAGGGATGCCCGGATAGTTATCCCGGGTAAGCTCCTGCAACCGGACGAACATCCAGGGGAGCAACCGGTTGGTATTATTGGGCCATTGATGATCGTCGGTGCGGGAGTCACGGCTGAAGAATGCTCCACAAAGATACGGAGGCAGTGCAACTTTATACGAAAGTGTATTTTGATGTTCGGGTACTGATTGTTCGTATAAGATGGGGGCGGATGGAATATAGGTGTTCAGGTCGATAACTTTTTTCATCCGGTAAGCTGCAATGTCTTCGTATCCTTTTCCTTTATAGTAAGTGAACGGATTTTGAGCAAGCATTGCTGTGGTTGCCAGAATGCTAGCGAAAATACATACACAGATGTGGATTATTCTTCCCATACTCTTGTATTATTTGACATTAAATGCACTGAAATTGATAATGTCCGGCAGTGCGATAGAACCAAGAACAGTAAACCTTAACGCGGATGCTTCTACCAGCTCAAACTTTTCGATACGCTTGTGTCCTACAGATTCCCCGGTGCGGATAGTTTGCCACTTCCCATTTATTTTTGCTTCTATCTTATATTGGCGGATACGTTCACCGTTTTTTATATTTTCCTGGATGATACAGTAATTTACGGTTTGTTTCTTTCCGAGGTTCAGAGTCAGACTTTTCTTTTGCCCCGAAGTATGTGCTACCGGTGAAGAGAACCGACGATTTATTTCTTCTCCCATCTCTTTCAGTCGTTGTGCGTCTCCTGTAGGGATAAGCCCGGTGGGGTCAGGAGTCAATCCGAGGATAAGGGTGGCATTTCGTCCTACGGACTTTTCATATTTATCCATCAGGACGTCCAACGGATAAATGTTATTCTCGTCATCCGGTTCCCAAAACCATTCGTGACGTCCGTTTGCTCCTCTTAGTGGTGTGTCCGCCATGGCAGGAACCCAATACTTACCGTCTTTATCACCATGTTTTAACAACTCTAATTGGTCGGTGTTACTTTCAATACGTTTATGATGTGAACAGGGAACTGGAAAGGTAGACCAGCAGGGATATTCCACCGTACCCGTTTCCGAGCCTCCCCAACGGAAGTCGGCACGGTCGATATTATGATAGAAAAGACACTCCGGTTGGTATTTGTTTACGATTGGTTCTACATCGGGACCGTCACCATGCGGATCATCAGCTCCGCCGTCAAACCATATCATATATAGGTCACCATAACGTGTGCAAAGTTCTGTAACCATCTTTTCGCACAGGCGTTTATACCAAGCCTGACGGTTCCGGGCAAATTCACCCTCACCTTCAGCTTTGAAGTTGTGAATGCCTAGCAGGGAATTCCACCGGATACCTACGTAAATGCCCGGTTGAATACCGTATTTGCGGCAGGAATTGACGAAATCGCGGACTATATCTCCTTTTCCGTCTCTCCATTTCACAGCTTTCAGGCAGTAGGGGTTGACATCGCTTTGCCAGAGTCCGAATCCGGTTTCATGGGTGGCTGTCAGTACGGCAAACTTGCATCCGGCAGCTTTTGCGGCTTCTACCCATTGGTCGGTATTTAGTTCTGTCGGGTTGAATATGTTGTAATCTTCAATAGGATTGATGCGATTGTTGCCTTGTCCGTAGCGGATACCGTCAAAGACATGCAAGTCGTAGTGAAACACGGCTCCCAATTCGGCTTCATGCCATTTCAATTGATGCGGCTTGGGGACAGGGATATTCTGTTGTTGTGCGAAACTGCAAACATAAGAGAGGAGAAAGAGGGAAAGGTTATATAATTTTCTCATGGTATCTATTTATTATGGTTTTAAATAATTTGCAAATGAGTCATCGGTCTGGGTGAGCCAGTCTTTCAGTTGTTTGCTGAGTTTCTGAACTAGTGGGGGATGTTGTCTGGCGATATTATTCATTTGATACGGGTCTTTTGTCCGGTCAAAAAGAATCGTGTCGTCTATAACACCATTGGTGGCATGTACTACAAAAGTATGAGTCTTTGTGCGCAATCCCCGATATCCGGTAGCATGGTTGTCAAACAGTACATAGTAGTATGGTTGTACGACTTCCCGCTTGTCTTTGCCGAGAATCTGACGGGACAGGTCGAATGTTTGTACAGTTTTGGGAATCTCTTTCTGAAAACCCATCAAGGATAGGAGAGAAGGATACAGGTCGGCAAAGCTAATCATTAGATTCTCTTCTTTGCGTGGTTTTATCTGTCTCGGCCAGGAAATAATCATCGGGATACGCATTGCTTCTTCGTAGAAAATATCTTTACCTGCATTTTCGTGGGCACCCATACAAATACCGTGGTCGGAAGTAAAGACTACGATTGTATTGTCAAAAAGTCCGTTCCTTTTTAGTTCGTCAATGATACGCCCTACATTCTCATCTACACCCGTGATGCAGGCATAGTAGTTACGGATGTTGTTTCTAAAATAGTCTCCCATTGTTGTTCCTTTAGCAGGAATGTCCGGTCGGTTGGCGCAGAGTGTTTCTACATCCAGATCTTTGTATATGGCTTTGTAATTGTCCGGCACCAGTTCGTATCCCGTATGCGGCGGATTCATCGAAACGACCAGTGCAAAAGGTTGTTGCTTGTTCTTTTGTAATTGGATATATTCGATTGCCTTGTCAGCTTCATAGGCGGGGCCCCATTGGTTTACATAATAGAAACTGTCACGTGGGGCAGTCGTATTCCAATACATTGGTTTTAAATGATAGTCATACGTTCCGTAAGCTATCCAATGTTCGAATCCGTGACGGCGTTCGGGCGGACACCATTCGTTCCATGCTACTTTTCCTCTATTATTATAAGTATCCACATAAGGTTTATAAGGAGAATCCAGATGCCATTTGCCTATATATCCGGTCTGATAATTCATGTTTTTCAGTACATCACTCCAGCAGCGGGCATCTTGTGGAAGCTCTACTTCATAGGGGGCTGTTTGCGAATTGCAATTGCTTGTCACTTTATTGTGAATGGGATACATCCCTGTCATCAACATGGCCCGTGCCGGTGACGAAACGGGATAACTGCTGACGGCATTGGTAAACAGGACTCCTTCGGAAGCAAGTTTGTCAAGACAGGGAGTTTTTACAGGTTCTTTGCCTATGCAACCGATAGCGTCTCCGCGGTACTGGTCGGCCATGATGAAGACAAGATTAGGAGTACTTTTTTGCTTGGGCTGTTGCATTTGGGCAATAGTAGTGGAGGCTGATGATAAAAGTCCTAAGCTAAGAATATTAGTACAGATTAATTTGTATCCCATGAGCTATTTATTTTTCAGTGCTTAAAGATAATCATTTTAATTGATGTGTCGACATACTCTAGAAGTAATGTCGACACATCTCTATTAATTGGCAAGATACCTATTGAATAGCAGTCCCTTCTTTTTCAACGGGCCATCCCGGATTTTGATATACTACGGAAGTAGATACATCGCCCCCTTTTTCAGGGGTTGACAGTCTGAATATGTCGTAAGACAAAGGAGATAAATAGTTTGCTTCTTCAAATGTATATCCATCTTTCGCCAAAGCATTTTGGAAAAGTGGACGCAGGTATTTAGACACGCTTTTGTCTATAACGATCATCGAACCGTCGTTCAGGTCTTTTTGGTAACTGGTGTAAAGTTCGTCCCACAGGTTCATACCTTCTATCTGATAATCTTTCATTGTGTCAAGTGCTCTCCATCGGTATAGATCGTCCTTGCGCATTCCTTCTGCAATAAACTCATTACGGCGTTCACGTCGAATATTATATAATGTAGCATCAACTAAAACTCCTCCTGAATACTTAGCTAAATCGGGTTCTTTACTCAAATTGGTGGCTTCAATCGTCTTTTGATAATCGGTATCTACTCCGGCACGTGTTCTTAGAGCTTTCCAATATTTCTGACTGTTTGCGTCCAAGCTTTTGTTCTTCACATAGTTGGCTTCTATATAATTGATATATGCCTCTCCTGCACGGAAGAGAACCATTGCCATAGGTGAATTGTCATTGGGAGTTACATTACTATCTCGCCAACCTTTGCGTACGAGGTATCCGGTGGTATTCATGCCATGCTTCGTGGTAAAACCGGGAAGGTCTAATTTGTATTCCTTATCTAAATTAGGCCCTCTCCAAATGAGGTCACCGGGCACTGACATGGAAGAAACAAGACGATTGTCACGTCCGTCGACTACATCGTTCAGATTTCTGTCTCCTTTATATCCGGAACCGGTAGCATAGATTGGCAGACCATTTTTCATCAAGAAACTTTCTACAAGTGAACGGGTATAATTTCCTCCTCCACTGGTGGCGAACAGCGTATATCCAGGTTCGCCTGCCACACCTTCTTCGGCAATATTATGATAACTTCCTTCAACCAAATGATTTACTGAAGCGGTAGAACTATACATTCTCCATAAAAGGACTTCCTTCTTGGAAGTCAAATCATACTGGTTGAACATGCTGATGTAGTCATTCTCCAAGGTAATGGCATCCGCTATAATTTTGGCTGCACTCATAGCTTCTCCAAGAAAGAAAGCGATTTCTGTATCCAGATTTCCGTCGAAAGTACCGCCCGGCCAGTTGGGACCGCCCGGAACTCTAGCAGTTCCTTTATGATAAGTTTCCCACGTACCTTCGTAAAGAGCGACACGAGATTTGAACAGATATGCCGTTTCTTGATTTAAACGATGAGCGGTAATTCCGCTACTTTGTGGTTGAAGGCGTTCTATCGCTTTATCCAAATCGCCCAGAATGAAACGTGCCACTTCATTTCTAGGTTTGCGTTTGTTGGCTTCCACATTCGCTGCATAATCTGCGTCATTGAGTATTTGGTCTACAATGGGGAAATCGCCGAATTTCTGCAAATAAGTGAAATAAATATAGGCGCGGAAGAAGTACATTTCTCCTATATATTGTTTGACTTTGTTGTTGTCTTCCAACGAGCCGTTAGCCAGATTTTCTTCGCAGTAATGCAAGAAGCGGTTGCAGTCGCGCAGTTTCTCATGAAGGTCATAGCTTCCGCTGGCTGCCACGGTAACTCGTTGAAGAAGAAAAGCGTCAATAGGTGAAGTTGTGGCCTGATTATCGCTGTTTTCATCTACTTTAAAAGGATTAACAGCCTTGGGCTTTGTACTCGCAAAATCGGGTAACAAGTCATATTTAGCGTTACAGTACGCTTCTAGCATACCTTCCGTAGTGAACGCACCTTCGTCCACATTGTCTGAAAGAGGTTGTCTGTCCAGGAAATCACTACAAGATGATAAAGTAAACAAGGCAGTCAGACAAGAGTATAATATTATCTTTGCTTTCATAGTCATACTTATTTATTATAATGTTATATTAATACCGCAGGAAAGAGTATAGCTCAAAGGATAAGCCATTCCGTTATTTCCCCAATCGGATTTACCGATAAGTTCGGGGTCAAAGTTTTTGTTTAACTTAGTACCGCACCATAGATTGTCACCGGAGAAGAATATGCGTACTTTTTCCAATCCTATCTTATGAATCAGACTTTTGGGTAGCGAATATCCAACTTGCAAATTCTTCAGACGAATGTAGGCGGCGTTCTGTAAATATCCTGACTGTATCTGTTGGTTTTGTGTGCTGTCTAAGATCGGACGCGGATAATAAGCGTTGATGTTCGCCCCCAATGGATCTCCTTCAGGACGGAAGAAATCCCAATGACCTTCATAACCGGTAGAGTTCCATTGCCCTCCGTTTACTCCCCAGAAAATCATACCATCTACCCAATAATCTCTTTTGGCTACCCCCTGGAACATGATACTGAAATCAAATCCCTTATAATCAAGAGCTAAGTTGAGACCGAAACGGTAACGGGGGGTATTATTACCTATAATAGTCAAATCTTTAGGATCGGTAGCCGTTGAACCGCCTTCGATAGCCGGGTCGCCATCCAAATTGGCATACATGATGTCACCGGCTTTCCATATGTTATTTCCACCTCCTTTTAGCTTGCTTTGGTCATGTTGTGCAATCCAGTTAGCCATTTCTTCATCGGTCTTAGCTATGCCTACCGTTTTATATCCCCATATTTCTCCCAGCATTTTTCCCTTCCAATAGAGTTCTTTATTATCTCCATCTTTTAACTGTTTGTCGGGATTAGGATATTCGGTAACCTCTGTTCTTGAATCGGCCATGTTGAAAGCTATGCTGTAACCCAATTGTCCAATTCTGTCCTGCCAGCCGATTTGGAGTTCCCATCCTTTGGTACGCAGTGCTGTATTATTCATCTTGGGAGCACTTGCACCGACTATAGGTGACAGTTCTTCTGCCGGTCCCACCATATCTTTTGTGTCGCGGATGAACCAGTCGAAATATCCGGTAAGCCGGTTGTTAAAAGCACCAAAATCGACTCCTATATTATAATTATAAATACGCTCCCATGTCAATAAAGCACTTACAAGTGCGGGTGAGGTTGCTATATTCGACCGTTTATCAGTACCTAGCAACCAACGTCCTCCGGAAGCCATGTTGCCTACATCGGAATTACCAACTTTAATATTCTGAATGGAATAAGTGGGATACCAATTGTCGGTATTTTGATTACCTAAACTTCCGTAAGAAGCACGTAACTTGAGTGTATTTACATATTTTTCAAAAGGAATCCAGAATTTTTCACGGGCAATGTTCCAGCCGATGGACACTGAAGGGTATGTCGCCCAACGTTTATCTCCACGGAAACGGGATGTACCATCACGGCGCATATTAACTTCAAGTAAGTAGCGTCCGTCATAATCATAATTCAGACGAGCGAAATAGCCAAGTGTAGCCCATTCCTTCGTTTCTGCGGAATTGCTACTGTTTCCAATAGCTGTATTCAAACTGGGGATATTCGGGTCAACTACTCCGAAACGGCGGCCGGTCAGATTATTGAAATAATTATATTCGCTATTCATACCTACCATCAGTTTAAAATTATGATTGGAGATGGAATAGTTGTAATCTGCATATAAAGCTGTGGTCATCATCGAAATCTGTTGCGCTTCGCTCTGTGTAAATGTACTTCCCGCTACCAAATCATTGTCTCCACCCAGCCATGCTTCTTCTACCGGCTGATTATCGCGTGTGTATAGAAATACTTTATTAACTCCATATTGATGCCTGTAACTTTCAGTATGGTAAGTGGCTTCTCCACGAATAGACAATCCTTTTAAAGGAGTAAGCGTAAATCCGCCTTGTGTGAAATAACTGTCGTTTACGGTATTTGATCGTCCACCGGAGGTTAGCTGCATTAACTTAGGATTGCGGGTATAGTGCCCGTTATTATCATACAACGGCATCATCGGATACAATTTAGTAGTTTCTGCAAAGAAACGGTCGCCATATAGCTTCATGAAAGTAGGCATTTCTATATCCGTACGTATGAGTCGTGCATTAAAATCCAAAGACAACCATTTGGTTACTTCTCCGGTCACTTTTCCTGTTATGTTATAACGCTTTTTCTTCTCGTCGGAATAGTTCATTTGTCCTTCTTGTGAGAGGAATGCACCGGAAATATAATATTGTACTTTCTCACTACCTCCTGAAACACTGAGGTTGTGTTCTTGCCCGAAAGCTGTCTTGTCTATAAAATTGCGAGGCCAATTCTGATTATCGTTGGAACGCATATTGAACTGAAAGAAATTACTTCCTTGTTGCTGGGTCGGGTCTGAAGTCAATTCATATTCTCCGTTCATATATTTTTGAATACGATCCATGGTATCCGCATCGAATAGATCTGTAGCTCCGGGAGCCTTGTTTTGGTTTGCGGCATTAAAATATTGGGCAAACCGGTATGAGTCAAGCATGTCAGGAATATTTGTCGGTCTTGACCAACGGAAGTTGCCGGAGTATTGTATCTGCGATTTCCCTTTTTTGCCTGATTTGGTAGTTACCAGAATGACACCGAAAGGTGCACGGGACCCATAAATAGCAGAGGAGGCTGCATCCTTCAATACCGAAATATTTGCAATATCCTGTGGATTAAGTGCATTGATATCTCCTTCTACTCCATCTATTAATACTAAAGGTGATGCGCTTGAACCGGTTCCTAAGTTACCACTGCCACGAATGTTCATCGTTGGATCTTTATCTAATCGACCACCCTTATCGCTTGCGCTGATATTCAATCCGGGAACTACTCCTTGTAAAGCTTGGACAACAGAGGTGACTGGTCGTGATTCTAATGTCTTAGTATCTACAGTTGCAACAGAGCCGGTCAGGTTTACCTTCTTTTGTGTACCGAAGCCCACTACCACAACTTCATCCAGATTCTGTGTGTCTTCGATTAAGACAATGTTAAAGGTGGTCTGATTTCCATTGATTGTGATTTGTTGAGGTTGATACCCTATATAGGATATCTTTAATACATTTCCTTTAGAAACGTTTTTTAGAGAGAAGTTACCGTCCATATCGGTAATAGTCCCATTCGACGTTCCTTCCACTAATACACTTGCACCGATGATAGGCTCATTAAGCCTTTTGTCCGTAACGGTACCTTTGATGTTGAGTTGCTGAGCATACATGAAACTAATACTGAGCAATAACATGGTGAGTAATGATGTTAGTTTTCTCATTGCATTTCATTTAAAGTTATACATAAGGTTATTGTATCACAAAGGTAGATCAATTGGGACTTTGCAGGCATACATGCTTCTTTCATTCATCATACATGTTTAATTCATTTGCCATTTTCTTATTGCTTTCTTTGTATGTTTTAGCTTTATTTCGTTTATTTGCTTTAAATTGATTCTAAAATGAGGAGCTTAAATCTAATCATAATCATATTGTTTATCAGTAGTTATCCTTTGACTTCTGCTTATGCATTCTTTGATAAGGATATTCGTCTGCTGACAATGCAGGACGGACTGGTAGACAATACGGTTACTAGTATATATAAGGATGAAGACGGATTTATGTGGTTCGGAACGAATAATGGTTTAAGTCGGTACGATGGCAAGGCGATTAAGAATTTCAGCCCTTTGGAGACATCCATTCCGGTGGAGGAAATAGTGAAATTGTCTGGAGATTATCTTGGAATTGTTGCAGAAAGCCGGCTTTATTGTTTCAATAGAAAACAGGAATGCTTCATCCCTGCAGTTTTGGAACAAAAGACAGAAAGAGTGTCGGCATTGCGTTTATTGCCGGTGGACGATACTTCTTTTTGGGCTATATCCGGAGATAAATTGCAGTTGTATCAATGGGAAGAACATGCGCTTCAGTCGGAGTATCCGGGTTCGCTTCATATAAAACTTCAAAAGGAATTTAAGTTATTATCTGAAAAGGGAGAATCCTTCTCCGCTATTTGTTCTGATGAAGAGGGAGGATTATGTCTGGCAACCAATTCCGGCCATTTGTTACTCTTTCATCCTGATAATCCCCAGTCGTATAGAAAAGTTTTGTTGGAGGCGGAAAAGCCTGTAAGAGTGACATCTATATTATGTAAAGATGAAATTGTTTGGATATCCACCATTTCCCGGGGAATCATTCGTTATCACAAACAGAATCGTCGGATCGACCGTCTTTCGTATGACGGAACTGCAAAAGAGAACCAGCTTTCCCATACCGATGTTTATCAGGTCATACCGATCGATAACAACCGCTATATGGCGGTGACCTGGAGTGGATATACCTTATTGATGCCAGATAAGGAGCATCCGCAGAAACTGATTACTGAGATTTATAATAATACAGCCTCACAAGTTCAGCAAAATCTGGAAACCCGTATGATTTCAGCATATTATGACCCGAACGGAGTTCTGTGGATTGGGACAAACGGAGGCGGAGTGATGTGTTCGGACTTGCGGTCGCAGTTTTATAGCCGTTTCTATCAGGACAGGCATAATGAAATTTGCAGTATAACGATGGACAATGATTGCTTTGTATGGCTGGCTACTTATCATAAAGGCATTATGCGAAGCATGGAACCTTATGAACCGGGTAAGCGGCTACAGTTTTCCACAGTATATTCTGCTGCGGGAGATGCGGATGAAACAGTATTGTGCTCTTTGAAAGATGCGAAAGGTAATTTGTGGTTTGGAAATAAAAACGGTGAATTGGTTGCTTATGATGTAAAGTACCGCCAGTTCAGTGTTTATACTTTAATTGTAGATGGCAACGTCAGTACTTCATGGGTTTGGGCATTGTATATGGATGCGCATGGATTCCTTTGGATCGGTACGGAACAGGGGCTTTTGCTTTTTGAACCTAAAAAGGGAGTTTGTAGGCGTCTGCCGGTTGAACAGAAATTGAATAGCAAGGAAAAGCTAGTTGTACGGGCTATTGTTCAGGCGGAGGACGGGGCTATTTGGTTGGGTACGAGTAATAAAGGAGTATGTAAGGTTACGGTTTCCGCATCCGGTGATATTTCTGCGAAGATTGGTTATGAATCTAAAAAGAATGTCGAATCCCGGTCTGTACGTTCATTGTTAGTTTCTTCGGATGGAAACTTGTATATAGGCTATATGGATGGCTTTGCTATTCTTTCTCCCCGGCAGGATTCAATTCGTGAGTTATATACCACGGCCGATGGCTTGTGCAGTAACTTTATAGGTTGTATAACGGAAGATGGCAAGGGGCATATCTGGCTCGGAAGCAACTCGGGGATTTCCCGTTATAGCCGTCATCAGCATCTTTTTTATAATTATTATATTGCCGGTAGTAACCGTTCAGTTTTGTTTGCTAATAATACGTTGTTCTTCGGGAATAATCAGAGTATGACTTACTTTAATCCGGATGACGTGGATGCTTATCCTGTCAATGAACGGGTATTGGTAACGGGACTGGAGGTTGACAACCGTCCCGTAGAAATAGGGAAAAAGATAAATAATCAGATCATACTCAACGAGGGTGTCTCTTTTATCAATAAAATTGTATTGGATAATGACAACCGCGACTTTTCCCTGACTTTCAACAACCTGTCTTACTCTAAGGAACAGCAGAAGTATAACTACCGGCTTTTACCCTATCAGGAGAACTGGCTGATATCCGATGATGGAGAAAAGGCTTCGTACACTAACCTGCCTGAGGGAGATTATATATTTGAAGTAAAAAACATCTATCCGGACGGACAGACAGGCGCGGTAACTGCTTTGAAGATAAAGATACTCCCTCATTGGAGCCGTACAACGCTTTTCCGGCTGTTTATCCTACTTGTGGTAATTGGAACGGTGGCTTATCTTGTTCGGTTGGTAAGGGTGCGGCAGCGGCGTCTGGAACGTGAAATGCAGATGAAACATGAATTGCTGACAGTCAATCTGGAACGTGAGAAAGAGCGTCAGATGCGTATGGAACGTGAGAACTTTTTTACGGGCGTTGCCCACGAACTGCGTACTCCGCTGACTTTGATTCTTGCTCCATTACAGGAGTTAATAAAGCAGTGTAATCCTTTGGAAACCTTTTATAAGAAACTCCAAGTGATGTATAAGAATGCCTCTTCATTACATACCCTGATAGACCATCTGCTGTATGTACAGAAAATAGAGGCCGGGATGGTAAAACTTCAATTGTCCGAAGCCGATTTGGTAGAAGTGATAAAGAGCGTGTCGGAACCATTCCGGCAAATGGCGGAGATCAGAGGCTTGCGTTTTGAAGTTAGTTTGCCTGAAAGAAAGCTCCTGTATTGGATAGATAGAGTCAAAATAGTTTCGGCCATACAGAATCTTCTTTCTAACTCATTTAAATATACATCTCCGGGAGGCAGTATCTTGCTGTCTGTTTCTCATACCCGGAAAGACGGTCAAGGTTATTGCCAGATAGCCGTTTCTGATACGGGAATAGGGATTCCGGTGGATTTGCAGAAACATGTGTTCGAATCATTCATTACAGGAGAAAATGTGCCGGAGATGTCGACAAAGATAGGGATCGGATTGCATATCGTGAAAAATACAATGGATTTGCATCACGGCTTGGTGACTTTGGAAAGTATGCCGGGTGAAGGAAGTACATTTGTTTTATATATTCCTGACGGGAAAGAACATTTTGCAAAAGATGCATACGAAATGGTTGATTGCCAACAGGAGTATACGGCGCAAAATAATGAACCGGAACCATTTCCGTTGAAACCGGAAAACAGCACACAGGAAACGGCTGCTAAAAAGAGTCTGCTGATTGTAGAGGATAATGAAGATGTTCGCGAATACATTCGGAGCTTGTTTATTTCCAAGTATACGGTATATGAAGCCGGCAATGGTGAGGAAGGTGTGCGCATGGCGAAAGAAAAGCTTCCCGATTTGATTATTTCCGATGTGATGATGCCCGTAAAAGACGGTTTTACTTGTTGCAGGGAGATTCGTACACAGCAGGAAACGGCACATATTCCTTTTTTAATGCTGACTGCTAAAGCAGAGGATGTGGATGTTCTGCAAGGTTCGCGTAGCGGGGCGGATGATTATATGATGAAGCCTTTTAATCCTGAAATCCTGAAAGCGAAAGTCGACAACCTGATTTTGCAACGTGAACAGTTGAAGAGGATTTATACCAAAGCTTTGATGCTGAAACAGAAATCTGAAGAGGGGGAACAGGAAGACGCCTTTTTGTTGCAACTTATCCATGCTATAGAGACGAATATTCCTAATGAAAACTTCAATGTCAAAATGCTGGCCGATCAACTGAACATGAGCCAGCCTACACTATACCGTAAAGTAAAACAGCGTAGTGACTTGTCTGTGATAGACATGATTCGGAGTATTCGTATCAGTAAAGCCGCTTCGTTGATTTTGGAAAACCGGTACTCGATTCAGGAGATTACGGAGATGGTCGGTTATTCGGATAGCCGTACGCTTCGCAAGCATTTTACAGAACACTTCGGGGTGTCGCCTTCTAAATATATGGGACCTCCTACAAGGTTTCCATTTAGCTCGTAACGGTACGGATTTAAATTAAATACTACATAGTGAAAAAATATCTATCATAAGTATCATTCATTTTAATAATCATTTTATTATCAGAAGAATAACTATGATAGATACCTTTTAAAAAAGGTATCTATCATAGTTTTATTGCAAAAAACAGCTATCTATCATGCCTATACTTTGTCTATTTTAGTGTAGTATTAGGTGAGATTACCCATTTAAAGGCATAAGAATGCACGTTTTATAGGACGACAACCTGTATTTGACAGCTTAATAATCTATTGGGAGCGGTAATGTTTCTATAGCCCACGTATGCAGGCTGTACAGCCCGCATACGTAGGCTGTATGGTTTACAAGCGTGGGCTGTACAGCCTGCATACGTGGGCTATAAACTTATCACCGTTAAAGTTGGATTATCAAGCCACGATCATCGGATTTATACAGGTTCATTGCAATAAAAACAAGCTATCTTATGCATATAGGACTTTTATTCGGCTATTTTGTTGATGATAGATAACCTGTTTTTGCTGGTAAAAGCATGATAGATAGCTTTTTAAAAAGGTATCTATCATGCTTATTCTTTTGATAATGAAATGATTATTAAAATGAATGATACTTATGATAGATGTTTTTTCACTATGTAGTATTTAATTTAAATCCGTACAGAAAGAAACTAAGTAATTGTAGAGTTATAACTTGTTATAGGTCTATATTATATAATTTCAGTTTATTATATAATGTCTTCCGGTCAATGTTCAGTAATTGTGCCGCTTTGCTCTTGTTATTTCCGGTTTGGCGTAGTGCCTCCAAAATATGTTCTTTTTCGGTTTCTTCGTTGCGTAGTGCAATACTGGTACTATTTGATGCAGGAGTTTCTAAAAGCTCGGTTCCCAATTCCAATAAAGTAATGAAACTGCTTTGTGCCAATAAAGTCGCTCTTTTGACGATGTTCTTCATTTGGCGCAAATTCCCCGGCCAATGATAACTCAATAAAGCCTGTGATGCTTTCGCGTCAAAACCAATCAGGTGTTTATCCAGTTCTTTGTTTGCTTGATCGAGGAAGAAATTGGCAAAGAGTAGAATGTCCTCTTTCCGCTCTTTCAAATCAGGCATCCGCAGAGTAAACTCATTGATACGATGATAAAGGTCTTCACGGAAAGTACCTTTTTCAATGGCTTGTTCCAGATTCTCATTGGTGGCAGATACCAGACGAATATCTACCGATATCTCCTGTGTAGAACCTACCGGACGTATTTTTCTCTCTTGCAAGGCACGAAGCAGTTGTATCTGCACTTCATAACTAAGGTTTCCGATCTCATCCAGAAAGATAGTACCACCGTTGGCTGCAACGAAAGCCCCCGTTTTATCTGTCAGAGCACCTGTAAACGAACCTTTCACATGACCGAAAAATTCGGAAGCAGCCAGTTCTTTGGGGATAGAACCACAATCTACGGCAATAAACGGTTTATCGTTTCGTTTGCTAAGTTGATGAATACGGTGCGCCACATACTCTTTTCCTGTTCCGCTGGAACCGTTGATAAGTACGGACATATTGGTCGGAGCTACCAGACCTACATAATTGTAGAGTTGTTTGGCTGCATCACTTTCTCCTTCCAGATAAGCACGATGATTTTCTGTTGAATCTTTAGATGAAGTAGAAGCACCTTTTTTAGAAGAAGATTTAGCAACGTTATGAGTAGCAGGACTCTTTTCAGACTGCAGACATTCAGAAATTTTCTTCAGTAATTCTTCCGGATTTACCGGTTTGGCTATATAATCACGTGCTCCCAGTTTCATTGCCTGTACGGCGGATTGTATATCCGCATAGCCAGTCATGATGATTAAAGGAATGTCCATGCCTTGTTCATTCATCCATTTCAGCAGATCGATACCTTCGTGGTCGGGTAGTCGCAGGTCTGATAAAATCAGATCGACGTTTTGGCTTTCGATATGTTTTCGGGCGCGGGCAATATTACTCACTGATGATACTTCAAAGCCCTTTTTGCCTAGCCAGGTTTTTAGCATCATTCCAAAAGTGATATCATCTTCAACGATCAATATGGAGCTCATCATGTCAGGTTTTGATTCTTTTAAGTCACAAAGGTAAGAGGATTTAGGCGAAAGTGGTATATTTGCAAACTTAAATTAAATAAAAGTGTTATGAAAAAGATTCTATTGATAGTATTAACCATATTGTTTTGCGGACTTACTGCCTGCAAAACCGGAACAAAAAAAGGAGGAGACATGGATAAAGAAACGTTGGTAAAGATTGAGACAACTGTAGGAGATATCGAGGTGAAACTATATAATGAGACACCGAAACATCGTGATAATTTTATTAAACTGGTGAAGGACGGTGTTTATGAAGGCACACTGTTTCATCGTGTTATCAAAGATTTTATGATTCAGGCTGGTGACCCGGACTCAAAGAATGCACCGAAAGGAAAAATGCTGGGTACGGGAGATGTAGGTTATACTGTTCCCGCTGAATTTGTATATCCTAAATATTTCCATAAGAAAGGTGCCCTGTCCGCTGCCCGTCAGGGAGATAATGTGAACCCGAAGAAAGAATCTTCCGGTTGTCAGTTCTATATCGTGACAGGTAAGGTGTTCAATGACTCTACCTTGCTGGGTATGGAAAGCCAGATGAATGAGAATAAGATTAATGTTATTTTCAATACGCTGGCACAGAAACACATGAAGGAAATTTATAAGATGCGAAAAGCAAATGACGAAAACGGTCTTTATGATTTGCAGGAAAAGTTGTTTGCAGAGGCACGGGAAATGGCAGCTAAACAACCGGAATTTCATTTCACTCCGGAACAGATTGAAGCCTATACAACGGTGGGAGGAACTCCGCATCTGGATGGCGAATATACTGTGTTCGGTGAAGTAGTGAAAGGTCTGGATATTGTGGATAAAATCCAGCAGGTGAAAACCGACCGTAGCGATCGTCCCGAAGAAGATGTAAAAATAACAAAGGTGACAATACTTGACTGAAATATATGAAAATCAACAGGCATATTCTTGATAATGGGTTACGTCTGGTACATTCGCAGGACGAAAGTACGCAGATGGTTGCCCTTAATATATTATATAATGTGGGAGCTCGCGACGAAGATCCCGAACATACCGGTTTTGCCCATTTGTTCGAACACCTGATGTTCGGAGGGTCGGTGAATATTCCCGATTATGATATGCCGCTTCAATTGGCGGGTGGAGAGAATAATGCCTGGACGAATAATGATATAACCAATTACTACCTCACTGTACCTCGTCAGAATGTAGAAACCGGCTTTTGGTTGGAATCCGACCGGATGTTGAGTCTTGATTTTAGCGAACGGAGTCTGGAGGTACAGCGGGGAGTAGTAATGGAAGAATTCAAACAGCGATGTTTGAATCAGCCTTATGGGGATATCGGACATCTTTTGCGTCCTCTGGCGTATCAGACGCATCCTTATCAATGGCCTACTATCGGAAAAGAGTTGTCGCATATTGCCAATGCTACGCTGGAAGAAGTGAAGGCATTCTTTTTCCGTTTTTATGCTCCTAATAATGCCATATTAGCTGTGACCGGTAATATCTCTTTCGAAGAGGCGGTTGCTTTGACAGAAAAATGGTTCGGCTCTATTCCTCGTCGGGAAGTTCCTCAACGGAACCTGCCACAAGAACAGGAACAGACGGAAGAACGGCGGCTGACGGTAGAGAGAAATGTTCCTCTCGATTCTTTATTTATGGCATACCACATGCCTGCCCATTGCCATCCGGATTATTATGCATTTGATATTTTGTCGGATGTGTTGAGCAACGGACGTTCCAGCCGGTTGAACCAGCGTTTGGTACAACAGAAACAATTATTTTCGAGTATAGATGCTTATATTTCCGGCAGTGTAGATGCGGGGTTATTCCATATTAGTGGTAAACCTTCGGCAGGTGTCACCCTGGAACAGGCGGAAGCGGCAGTGCGGGAAGAACTGGAACTGTTGCAGCAAGAATTGGTTGACGAACAGGAACTGGAAAAAGTGAAGAACAAATTTGAGTCCACCCAGATATTCGGCAACATCAATTATTTGAATGTGGCAACCAACCTGGCTTGGTACGAATTGCTTGGCCGGGCGGAGGACATGGAAAAAGAGGTCGATCGTTATCGGTCTGTCACGGCTGAACAATTGCGGGCGGTAGCTCAATCTGCTTTCCGTAAGGAGAACGGAGTAATACTATATTATAAGAAACAACAAAATTAAATTCTCCCTTTTTATAATCTATCAGTGAAAGGGGAAAGTCCCTTTGCCTGAAAATGGAGATACGTTTAGGTAACGGAAAAGTAAATGAGACATATTTATAGTACATATAAAGAGCATTATAAAGCACTAATTTTTCTCGGACTGCCGATTGTGATCGGTCAAATAGGAGTAATCGTTCTTGGATTTGCGGATACGTTAATGATCGGGCATCATAGTACGATTGAGCTGGGAGCAGCTTCCTTCGTCAATAATGTGTTCAATCTGGCGATTATTTTCAGTACGGGTTTTTCGTATGGGCTGACTCCCATTGTGGGAGGTTTGTATGGAACCCGCCAGTATGCCCCTGCGGGACAGGCTTTACGCAACAGTTTGCTGGCAAACCTGATGGTTGCATTGCTGCTGACTGTCTGTATGACTGTTCTTTATCTAAATATAGAACGTCTCGGACAGCCGGAAGAATTGATTCCCCTGATTAAACCGTATTACCTTGTTTTGCTCGCTTCACTAGTGTTTGTCATGCTTTTCAATGGATTCAAGCAGTTTACAGACGGAATTACGGATACAAAAACCGCTATGTGGATATTGCTTGGTGGAAATGTCTTGAATATCATAGGAAACTATATCCTGATTTATGGAAAGCTCGGATTGCCCGAGTTAGGTCTGTTGGGAGCAGGTGTCAGCACGCTGTTCTCGCGTATCGTGATGGTGATTATATTTATCATCATCTTTATGCGTAGTCCGCATTTTGTCCGCTATAAGATTGGCTTTTTCCGTTTGGGATGGTCACGAGCTGTATTTGGGCATTTGAATGGTCTCGGATGGCCGGTTGCTTTTCAAATGGGAATGGAGACAGCCTCCTTTAGTCTAAGTGCGATCATGATCGGTTGGCTGGGTACTATCGCTCTGGCTTCTCATCAGGTTATGCTGGCTATTTCGCAGTTTACATTTATGATGTATTACGGTATGGGTGCTGCTGTGGCTGTTCGTGTCAGTAACTTCAAAGGTCAGAATGACATCATCAATGTACGTCGTTCTGCCTATGCAGGTTTTCATCTGATGATGACATTGGGCGTTGTGCTTTCTTTGATTGTCTTCCTTTGCCGGAATTACTTGGGAGGCTGGTTTACCGACAGTCAGGAAGTGGCTGCTATGGTGACCTCTCTAATCTTCCCTTTCCTCGTTTATCAGTTTGGCGACGGACTGCAGATTACTTTCGCCAACGCTTTGCGTGGAATTTCAGATGTAAAACTAATGATGGTGATTGCCTTTGTCGCCTATTTCATTATTTCTCTTCCTGTAGGTTATTTCTGCGGCTTTGTCATGGGATGGGGAGTAGTAGGTGTCTGGATGGCATTTCCTTTTGGTTTGACGAGCGCAGGATTGATGCTTTGGTGGCGTTTTCATCACATGACGAAACTCCCCGAACCTCATCCCAAAACCTGATACTAAATACTTAAAACTTAATACTTAACCCCAATGGCTTCCTTCCGTTTTACAAAGTTGAAAATAACCGCCGGTTACACTTTGTTGCTGGCGATCCTCCTTTTCTCGCTGGTGTTTGTACATCGTGAGATGGAAGCATTGTCGGCCGCCGACGATCAACAGAATTTAAGAACAGACAGTTTATTGACCCTTCTCCATGAGAAAGATCAAAACACGATTCAGATGTTGCGGGTGCTAAGTGAGGCAAACGACAGCCTTCTCTCTGCTTCGGAAATCGAAGAAATCATTTCCGAACAGGATTCTGTGATTACCCAGCAACGGGTACAACATCGGGTCATCACCAAACGTGACTCGTTAATCACTACTCCTAAAAAGAAGGGATTCTTCAAACGACTCGCCGAAGTGTTTTCCCCTTCTAAACAAGACAGTGCCGTATTAGTAAATACATCGTTGGAAGTAGCCACTGATACCATTCTCCAACCGACCACTTCTAAAGATTCTCTTCAGCAGAAAATCCGCATGGCTACCGAAGAAAAACGGTTGCAACGGAGGAAAACAATCCGGCGTACCAGTACAAAGTACCAGCGGATGAATACGCAGTTGACGGCACGGATGGATAGCTTGATTAAACAGTATGAGGAAGAAATGACCTTGCGTGCCCGTCAGGATGCCGAACTTCAGCAGGAAGTGAGGATGCGGTCGGCACGTATCATCGGCGGTATCGCGGTTGGTGCCGTACTATTATCGGCTTTTTTCCTGATATTGATTATGCGGGATATTTCCCGTAGCAACCGTTACCGCCAGCAATTGGAGGTGGCGAATAAACGGGCGGAAGATTTGCTGATCGCCCGTGAAAAATTAATGCTTGCCATTACCCATGATTTTAAAGCTCCGTTAGGCTCAATTATGGGATATACCGAACTCCTGTCCCGATTGACAGAAGATGAACGGCAACGATTCTACCTCGACAATATGAAAAGTTCTTCAGAACATTTATTGAAGTTAGTCAGTGACTTGCTTGATTTCCACCGGCTTGATCTCAATAAAGCGGAAGTGAATCGCGTAACCTTTAACCCTTCCCAGCTATTCGACGAAATTTATGTCAGTTTCGAACCTTTGACCGCTGCCAAAGGTTTAGCCTTGCAATGTCACGTCGTCCCGGAACTGAATGGAAGATATATCAGTGATCCTTTGCGACTCCGGCAAATTGTGAACAACCTTTTGTCCAATGCCGTAAAGTTTACTCAAAAAGGAGAAATTAGCCTGACAGCCAGTTATGATTCTTCTAAGTTAACCATCGCCATTGCCGATACAGGAAAAGGAATGGCATCAGAAGATCGTGAACGTATCTTCCAAGAATTTACACGTCTTTCCGGTGCGCAGGGGGAAGAAGGTTTCGGACTCGGACTCTCTATTGTGAAGAAATTGGTAACTTTGCTTGAAGGAACCATTGACGTGCAAAGCACATTAGGAAAAGGGAGCTGTTTTACTGTAACTTTACCTCTTTATCCGGTAGGTAAATCCCTTGCAGAGAGCGAATCTCCGGAAAGTGAATCTTCGGAGAATGAAAGTCCATACGCTCCCAAACAGTCGGCTGCCATTCCTCCCATGAAAGTCATTCGTGTGCTTTTGATTGATGACGATAAGATTCAGCTGAATCTGACTGCCGCCATGTTGAAACAGCATGGTATTGATGCAGTGTGCTGTGAACAGCTGGAACAGCTGATTGAACAACTTCGCTCTTCCGTCTTCGATGTATTGCTGACAGATATACAAATGCCTGCCATTAACGGGTTTGATCTGGTAAAACTATTACGGGCTTCTAATATACCACAAGCAAAAACAATCCCTGTTATTGCTGTGACTGCCCGTAGTGAAATGGATAAAGCCGCTTTACATGAACATGGTTTTGCCGGTTGTTTGCATAAACCGTTTACAGTAAAGGAATTGTTGCTAACAGTAAATGAAGGTCAACTTTCGGCCGATGAAGCGCATATAACAGAAGATATGCAACTAAATGTAAATGCCCTCACTTCTTTTTCGGAGGATGATCCTGAAGCTACACATTCCATTATCCAAACATTTATAGAGGAAACACAAAAGAGTGCTGACCGGATGGTGCAGGCATTAAATGCTAAGGAGGTGGATGAAATAGCTGCAATAGCTCACAAACTTCTTCCTCTTTTTACATTGATTGGAGCTGGGAATGCTGTAATTCTACTGAGTTGGTTGGAGGCAAGGCGTGGGGAGGACTTTTCTACGGAAATAAATGAAAAGGTTGAGAGCATTCTTCAAGAAATTCAGAAAATCCTGAAAGAGGTAAACGGTGTAGAGTGTTCGAATATTCTTAATTCTGAAATATGATTTAATGTTTATTTATTGTTTTTTTCTATCGTTTATTTCTATATTTGCTGTCTAAAACTTGCTAAATGATACGTGAGCCTGGTTTTTCTATTAATCGGAAAGATATATTTGAAAGATTGTTCAGTGATTATTACGGGATATTAGTATGTTATGCTCAAAAATATACGAAACGTGAAGATATAGCTGAAGATATCGTACAAGATGTATTTGCATCTTTGTGGGAAGAAAATCGTATATTTCCTTCGCAAGCGAATTTTCGTTCATTTCTTTATATTTCGATAAGAAATGCGGCTTTTGATTATTTGCGACATCAAAATGTAGAAAGTCGTTATATTGAAGAAGCTTTGACTGCAAATCGTTTCTTGTCGGATGATTCTTTTCAGAAAGAAGAAGTTTTTCGCTTACTATTTAAACAGATTGATTTACTTCCGGAACGTTGTCGGGAAATATTCTTGTTACATCTGGAAGGTTATGATAATGATGCTATTGCTAAAAAATTATCGTTGTCAATAGAAACTGTTAAAACTCAAAAGAAACGTGCAATGAAAACTCTTCGGAACAATCTGAAAGAGAAATTGCAAAAAAAATATCCAGATACCTCATTTTTTATTCTTTTCTTGTACCTCGATTTATATCTATAATCGTTTGTGTAATACAAATGATAATTAGATAGTATGGAGATTGAAAAACTAATTGTTAAATACTTGGTCGGGTGTTTATCTAAAGAAGAAGACCAAATTCTAAAAAAATGGTTGCAAGAGGATGAATCTCATCTGCGTTTTTTTCAGAAAATCAGCTTGGATAAGACTGCTGTTGAGGATTATCGTCAATATCATCGTTTTGATGCTAAATCGGATGAGGCTTTCCGTAAAGTATGGACCTCTTTACATAGGGATATTCAGTAAATGTTCCTCTTTCTAAAAAATCAAGAGAAAAGCTTTGCTTTACGTGAGCTTTTCTCTTGATTTTTTCGTTCAACTCTCCCAGTCTTCTATCTTTTTTGTAGAATATTGTTTACATATTCTTATTTTTTCCTTCCCACCCATGCATTATGTACATGTCTTTTTTAGGGGAAGTTAAAACCTCTCCTGTTTTTCCTGTTATTTTAGTTAGATTATGCTGCCTTTCTTTTTTTCTTTTCGACCTTTTCTATCATACATACCGCATTGGCTGTATGTATCCCAAAGAAAATCCAAAGTA
>ENA-OPCL01000815-OPCL01000815.1-human-gut-metagenome-genome-assembly--contig:-NODE-815-length-25417-cov-5.639303_pt1 | contig 25417 bp, 20 predicted proteins | sample MGYA00241251_ERZ501482 | MGnify/ENA primary metagenome ERZ501482 (study PRJEB25962, sample SAMEA2042581) | human gut metagenome | biome: human gut; feature: human-associated habitat; material: faeces... | reverse complement strand
CAGAAGATAAAAATGTGGCTGCGAAAGCAAAGAAGCCTTCCATTCATGAAAGACTGGAAATCAATAAGAGGAAAATTCAAGAAAAGCAGGGAAAAGATAAGCCGGAGAGAGGAGCTGATCGTGGTGTAAGATAAAATTCCCATCCTGATAGGTAACTGCATAGATAAAGTTATCTATCAGGATTTTTTGAGTTATAATATCATTTTTTAACAACATGTATTTGACAGATTTCCTCGTAGAAAGTATCATAAATATATGCAACAACTGAATATCGTGGACTGTCCAGCTATATTTTTTTACTTGAATAGTCTTGCGTACAAGAGTATATAATCAATAAATGAATGTCTAATAAATCTTCTGGTCAACAGGTACAATATTGGTATCATAGACTAGAAGAGAGGTGTATATACTTGTGTGTGGAAGAGTATATTCCGTTAAGAATTGCGGAACTATGCCGGAAGCGAGGATATACAAAATATAGGTTAGCTCAGCTTACAGGAATAACGCAGACGGCTCTGGGAAATATGCTGAATCAGAAGAGTATGCCGACGATGGCTAATTTGGAAAAAATATGTGATGCATTTGAAATTACAATCGCACAATTTTTTTCAGATGATGAAAGCAGATTGGATCTGACAAAAGAGCAAAAAGAAATACTTGAGATTTGGGATGGCTTGGATGAGAAGGAAAGAGAAATTTTTATGACTTTTATCCGCAGCCTGAAGAAGTAATGGACAGTTCGACAAAGATGCGAGCTGTCTTTTTTATTTGAATCTATATAAAATATGCATTTTATACGCATGAAGAAATTGACAGAAAATTTCGGGGGGGGGGTATAATTACACTGTATACTTATGCCACTTTTGAAAACACAACATCAGATGCTGGTACAACCAAAGTAGACAACAAAAGACGAATTTGACGAGGTGCTGAATGGCTTATACGGTAAAACAATTATTAGAATCGAAACAATTTCCTGATATGAGATTAGTGACATGTAAAGAAAATCTGAATCAGGAAATTAAAGGTATACGAATTATCGAAATAGAAGATATGGAAAGATATCTGACTGGAGGAGAGCTTCTTCTTACAAATATGAAAGTGTATTTCGGAGAAACGGACAGAGAGTTTCGGAAACATTTGAATGAACTGGAGAAGAAACAGGTCAGTGGATTTATTATAAAGCAGCATCCGGACATGGTACAGAAAGTCAATTATTATGATATTTTATTAAAGTTTTGTTCGGAACGTAATATTCCAGTGATAGAAATTTCGGAAGATGAGTATTATTGGGGTATTATAAAATATGTTATTCTGCAGATCTATGATGAAAATATCGCACGGTTGATTTATTTCAAATTGACACACGACAATATTTCTAACATGTTATTGGATGGAGAGGATTTTGAAGATCCAACTAAAAATATTTTGTTTCTATTGTCTTCCATGATTGATAATCCGGTAGCGTTATATTATAGTAACTTAACTTGCTGTGCGTCCACAACGCAGGATCTGTCTGATTTTGTATTTGAGAAAAATGTTGAGAAATATAAACCGGATATTGTTACCAGATTTGAATACAAAAAACAGAGAAAAGAGCATACGCAATATATTACAAAAATACATGTGTTAGGCCGAACAGAAATTTATTTGGTAGTCACGGAAGTGAATATGCCATTAACAATACTGGACTATATGGCATTGGAAAATGCTGTTATTACTTTACAGTATAGTTTTATGGAAACATATGCTAAAAATGAGATAGAAAAAAAATATCAACGAGATATTGAATATAGCTTGCTTAATGGTTTATTAACGGGCGATGAATTGAGTAAAGCTGCAAGAATGCTAAAATTGAAAGATACAGCTCAATATTGTGTGGTAAGTTTTCATACGATTTCAAGCAATAGCGAAGATTATTATACAAAAGAAGAATTAGAAGAAATCGGAGTGATAGAAGGCGAGATTCAGAGATTACTTCCGGATGAACATATTTACCGGAATCTGAATCAGATTGTGTGTATTCATGAAATTAAGCCTGGGGAAACACAAGCAGGGTTCCGGGAAGAAATGGAAAAATTATATCAGACAGTACAGAAGCAGATTTTTCACAGAAATAAGACAACGGATTTTCAGATTGGCATTGGAAGTATTGTTAATGGATATGGAGATTTGAAAAAATCTTTTAAGGATTCAAAGAAAATCATAGACTATATGGATATGCTCAGATATCTCTATGGTAATAAGAATATATCGGTAGCCGATTTTTCTAAGCTCGGTTTTTTCCAGATTTTTGAAAAAATCAAAAATCGTGATGAACTGATGGAATATGTGCCAGAGTCACTTGTGAAATTATATTGGTATGATAAAGAACATGATGGAGAACTGATTGAAACGTTGCAGGCGTATCTGGACTGTGATAAGAGTGCGAATAAAGCAGCTGAAAAACTCTATGTAAATTATCGTACTCTTTCAGGGCGATTGAAAAAAATAAAAGATATTTCCGGCATTGATTTCAAGAATTCTGCTGAGATGCTGGCTGTTAGAAATGGAATCGTTTTATTCAAAATGGCAGAAACACTGTAATTCAAAGAGAAACTATATCTCTATGGTATGGTTTCTTTTTTTTGCGAAAAACCGATAACTACAAATTTTTTGTAGCAAAACGTGAAAATATCTTCCTATTCTCTGTATTATTTTTGCAAAAAACAAGTGCTATACTTTAACCAGTACATAAAAGGATACCTTGATTATCTAAGTTGATATGAAGCAGGAATGAAACATGAAAAAGAAACAGGTTGAGAAAGAACAGAATAATGAGAAACAGCTTCCCAGACAGGAAACGACACTGGGAGAAGATATCTTTCAACTGTTATTGAAGATTGTTCTTATCATTTTGGCGGTCATCCTTGTTTTTACATTTATGTACGGGATGGCGAGAATCAATGACGTATCTATGAAACCAGCAATAAAAGATGGTGATCTGGTCATGTATTATCGACTGGACAAGCGTTTTGTGTCCGGTGATATTGCAGTATTTAAGAAAGATGGCAGAACAACCACAGGCAGGGTTGTAGCAGTAGCAGGTGATACCGTGGATATTACAAAAGACGGTTTGATGATTAACGGTGCTACGCAGATTTCACAGGATATATACTTTGATACTACACAGTTTCAAAATGGAGTTGACTTCCCAATCACCGTTGGAGAAGGTCAGATATTTGTACTGGGTGATAACAGACCGGAGGCGTCAGACAGCAGAATCTATGGCTGTATCAATGTAAAAGATGTCAAAGGAAAAGCGATTGCGGTTATTCGGACCAGAGGACTCTAATCCCCTCCTCCGTTAATCAAATAGAAACAAACAATATTATTTACAAGGGAGGAATCATTATGAGCATGAACAAAATGTTCAAAAAAGTGCTCGCAGTTGTTGCTGCTGGTGCCATGACGATGGGAATGGCAATGCCAACATTTGCGGCAGATCCGGGCAAGACAACGGAGGCATGGATTACTAAGACCTACAATACAGAGGCCGGAAAGGCTGAGAAGTTTAGCTTTACAGCAGAGCAGGTCAAGAAAGGAACTGGTATAATTACAACAGATGCAGCGGTTACTATGCCGGAGATATCATTTACCGATACTGAAACAGGAACAACTCCTAAGAGAGGTCAGATTACATTTCCGACATATCCAGAAGCAGGAAAGTATGAGTATACTGTAAAAGAGATACAGACAGCAGAGCCAGCAGTAGTCAACGGTGATCATGAAAAAATGATCATGTCAGGGGCTGAGTATACAATGGATGTATATGTTACAGATGGTGCAACTGGTACAGAAATTTCTAATATCGTTGTAAATAAAGTGAAAGATGATGCAGGTCAGACAGCAACTGGTAAAGTAGATATTGGAAATACCGATACTAATACTTTCAACTTTACTAACACTTATGTACAGGAAGCTGGTACAGGTACAGATCCTACAGATCCAGATCCGACTTATAATAAGTTTGGCTCTTTGAATGTGTCTAAAAAGATTGTTAATGCAAATGGTACAACAACAACTCCTGACGATGAGTTCGCTTTCACAGCAACATTTGCATTCCCGACTGGAACAGATGCAAACACACTTGGCGGAATCAAGGCTGCTAATGGAGATACTGTTACATCTGTTGAGGGCGGAACATACACATTCAAGTTGAAAGCAAATGAAAACATGAAGTTCACTGGTGTTCCAGTAGGAACAACAATTACTGTAAAAGAGTCTGCAGCTAAAAACTATAAAGGTAGTGCTGAAATCATCATCAATGGTGCTAAACTGACTCCTGTTGCTGAAACATCATACAATACAGAACTCACAGCAGTAACTAACCAGAAGTTAGGTCAGAATCAGAATACCGTTGATGTAACCAATACATACAACGATGTACCTGTAACTGGTATCATCATGAACACTCTTCCATACGTTCTGATGATTGCACTTTGCGGTGTAGCACTGATTGCTTTTGTAGGATTCAAACGCAGAAGATTACAGAAATAATAAAATATAGCAACCAGGAAAGGGGATGTGTGCGGCGTTGCTCCGCCGCATCCCTTTTTGCTAATTTTGCGAGCAAATTGGTCAGATGAACCAGTTTTGATAAATATAAAAGAAACAGAAATGGTGAAAGGAACTTGTACATATGCTTCGGATGAAGAAAGTGCTGAAAGGAATTATCAGAGGATTAGACCATATTGTAAACTTCACAGCCTTATCGCTGATTCTTGCAGCCATGTTTCTCTCAGGTTATATGCTGTGGGACTCCCACCAGGTATACCAGACAGCAGATGCAAAGAACTATGAAGCATATATTCCGACAGAAAAGAATACAAAATCTTTTGAAGAATTGCAGAAAATCAATCCAGATGTGATTGGATGGATAAGAATCAATGATACCAACATCAATTACCCGCTGGTGCAGACAGATAATGATGAGACTTATATGAATACAGACGCAGAAGGAAACTATTCCCTGAGCGGAGCGATTTTTTTACATTGTGCGAATAAACCGGACTTTTCGGATTTTGACAATATTATATATGGTCACCATATGGAAAAACACATGATGTTTGGAGATATTGGTGAGTTTACGAAGGAACAGTATTTCAACGAACATCCATATGGAAATCTGTTCTTTGATGGTAAAAATCATGGAATCGAAATTTATGCATTGTTACAGGTAGATGCTTATAATGAGACGATTTTCAATGTGTGTCTGGACACACCAGAAGCGAAACAGGAGTATCTGCAGGAAATCGAGAACAATGTTTTATATAAAAGAGATATGAATATAACGGAAGATGATCATCTGGTTTTGCTGACCACCTGTACATCGGATATGACAAATGGAAGAAATATCCTGGTGGGACGCTTAACAGATCAGATATATCCGGAAAAAGAAAAAGCCAAAAACGTAGGTACAGGAATTGATGAACTGAAAAATGCAGTAGGAAAAGTGCCAGTTATTGTATGGTTTATCCTGATTGTCCTTGTACTGATTCTGATAGCAAGACAGATAGAAAAGAAAAGAAATAAGAAGAAAGAAGGAGAGGGAGAAGTATGAGAACAACACGTTTGACAAAAATAGCCATGGTTATATTCCTGTCCATGATATTCTTTCTGGGTGTTCAAAGACCAGTACTGGCGGCTGACAGAAACACAACAGTGAAAATACCAGTGGAACAGATATTTGAAGTAAACAATTCTGCAGATGCTGACAAAACAGGCTCTTATATTTTAATAGCAGATCAGATACAAAATCCAATGCCGGAGGGAAGCAATAGAAGAACATTTACCTGGAATATGAGTGGTAATTCTTCTACAGAGCTGATTATGAATGTCGGACAGGTAGGAGAATATCATTACAAGCTGTACCAGGCAACAGAGAATAAAGAAAATTATACATATGATTCAAAAACCTATGATGTAACGATTGAAGGATTCTTTGATTCCAATAATGAACTGATGGCGGTAACAGTGGTCAAAAATGAAAATGGAGATAAAGTATCGAAGGTTTCATTCAAAAACTCGTATACCGGTCAAACTGGTAAAAATCAAAACCCGGTTCCATCTTCCCCAAGATCAAAGGATATTATTCATAATGGTTCGCCGGTAAAGACAGGTGATGATAGTCCGGTTGCAGGCTATTTGTTCTTATTCTTTGGCTCAGTTATCTGCCTTTGCGGATTACTCATGGAGAAGCAGAAGAACAGGAAGGGAGATGCGAAAAATGAGGCATAAGAATTGGAAAACATATTTGAAAATAGCATGTTCCTGGCTTCTAATCTTTTCTATTTGTTTTATGAATCTGGAAACCGTAAGTGCATCAGAAGATGAAACATCAGTGGTTACAGAGCAGGAAGAAACACAAGATACAGAAGCATTTACAAGTGAGACAGATGCACAACAGACAGAAACCGAGCAAACTTCGGAGCAATTTACATCAGAAACAGAAACTGAGACATCGGCAGAAACTGAGGAACAGATTCCGGATAGCATAGAAGTGGAGAAGCTGGAGAAAGAAATACAGGAAGCAACTTCAAATGGTCAGGTACCGACCACAAAATTGGTGGAATATGTAGATGAATCCGGCAATGCGATTGAAGGAGCACCAGAGACCATTGAGCTTGGAAAAATATCAGATCATTCAGAGTTAAATATTTCTGACAAAGATTATGAATTTAAGAGTGCAAAAGTAAATGATGCAGACTGTTCCTTTATAGGAGTATATAAAGATACGGTTTATTGGAGTTCCGATAATATCAATGCCAATAAGTTTGCAGATGGACAAAAACTGACTATGACTTATGCGTTACAGGAAAATCAGGAGAAAGAATCAGAAACATCTGATACAGAGGAATTGGAGCAGGAAACGAATACTACAGAAAATATTGAATCAGAAACAGAAACATCGGAGAAGTCTTCCGAGCAAGTCAGTGATAGTGAAAAATCTACAGAACAGGAAAGTGATGAGCAGCTTCCAGAGACCATATCGGTACAGAGCCTGAATATCGCTATGCAGAGAAGTGTTGCGAATGGTGATGAACAGACGACAGATCGTGTAGAATATGTTGATGCGAACGGAAAAGCAATTGACGGTGCTCCGACTACGATTGAGCTTGGAAATATCGAAGACCACAAAGAACTTACGATTAGTGGTTCCGGGAAAAACTATGAATTCAAGAGTGCAAGAGTAAATGGGAAAAATTGTGTCTATATCGGAAAATATAATGACACTGTATATTACAGCACTGATGGCGTGATTGCCATCAAATTGGATGATGGTCAGAAACTTACAATGACTTATCAGGAATATTACAATATTACAGTCAATGAAGAAATCCCGGAAGGTGGAGTAGCTGGTACGATTACGACAAAAGCAGGAACGGTAAAGGTAAATACTGCTGAAACGATACGTGTAAATGCTGGAGAAACGTGGAAGTTCACCGTGAAGCCAGGAACAGCTAATAAGGTCAGATATAAAATTGGAAGCGTTAAAGGAGCAGATACGTCTACAAGTATTAAACAAGTATCTGGAGATGAATATGAAGCCAATTATGAAGCAAATTTTCAGAAAGATGATACAGTAACGATTTCATATGATAAAAATGGTGTATATCGTGTAATGATTAACACCGAAGACAATAATGGATTTGAATATATCAATATTGAGCATAGTAAAGAGAATGGATGGGACTATTTACCAGAACAACATAAACTTGTATGGACATATACGGAAGATAAAGTGAACTACGATAGATCTATTGATGTTCCAAAATTTCATGTAAAAAGAGGATATAGATTGGTTCATATGGCATTAAATGGAGAAACAGTAGCAGCTGTAGATAGTAACAAGGAGGTTCCAGATGGAGTTGGATCGAATCATGGCGTGAAAGGCCATGCTGGTGAACTTATTGTGAATGCCGAAATAACCAAACAGTATACGAGAAACGATAATGAAAAAGGTTGTGAGTACGAATATAGTTTCAATGTGCAATGTCAAGACGGAGGATTGAGAGATTTTACTTTTAATTTAGCTCCGTATCAAACAGGGCAGCAGGTTTTAACCGTACGTTTAAAAACAGACAACCGTCGAAGTGGTGAAGGTATCGATGTTGTCATGTGGGATCCTGATCAGAATAAGCTGGTTCCAATGAAAGATAATGATACGGTAAATATGGATCCTGTGGGAGATGCAGCAGCAAAGTGAAGAACCTGAAAGTACGATTCTTCCTTTTTCAATCAATGAGTTTATGTACGGAACAAAGAAAAGAGAGAGAGGTGAGCACCTATGCAGCTTACTAATACAACGGATTATGCAATCAGGATTGTCTGTTATTTGGCAATAAAAAAGCACAGGGTTACAACGGCAAAATTAGCTTCTGAATTAAAGATTCCGGAGAGCTATATTCCAAAAATCACAAAGCAGTTAAAAAAAGAGAAGATTATTTCAGCTTCTGAAGGTATCAGTGGAGGATATGCCCTTGCCAAAAATCCAGAAAAAATTTCTTTATTTGATGTCATATCATGTATGGAATCAACAATGGCAATCAGTCGCTGTCTTGAAAAGGATGGATTTTGCTCCAGAAACTATACGGATTGCTGTAAAGTACATCAAGTCTTATTGGACTTACAGAACACTTACAATAACCGATTAGAAAATGTGAAAATCTCTGATATTATCAGACCTGGGAAAGATGAATATTTTGGGCGATTTTATATCATTCTGAAAGTTAATTTAGCGGAAAACAGTTATGAATGTATCTATTCTCATAACAGGGGGATTTATGATGATGTAAAAAATGCAGGAACATATGATGATTTTCTGAAAGTATATTGTGAAAAATATGTATGTGAAAAAGATTGTGAAAAACTGCAGGAATTTTTGAAAAGCGATTCGTTGACAGAGCATTTGAAAAAGGGCTGTTCAGAAGAAGATATCGTTTATCAAAGAAGAAGCGAGAAAAACTCAGAGACTTATGTTTGGATGGAAGTAAAAAGATTTGTGGATGAAAATGAGAAAACTGCTGTTATTACATTCCATAATGCAAAAGTTATTCCTAACACAATTGTAAATATGGAACGGGAATTAAGACAAAAAGCACAGGATGAGACAAAACAGTATTGGAAAATGGTTTCGCTTCTGGCTGCAGTGTTGAATCACAATAATCTTATAGAAACAGAACATCAGGATGATATCTGTTTTTATACAAAACAAGTGTATCTTCAACTACAGAAAAACTATCCGGAGTATGGGATTACAGAGGAAGAAATAGAAAATGTCTCTCATCTGTCTCCAATTCATGATATTGGAAAAATCCGTGTGCCGATAGAGATATTGAACAAAAACGGTAAATTAACAGCTGATGAGATGGGAATTGTAAAGCAGCATCCTCTTACAGGGGCAGAGATGACATTGCGGTTTCCACGAGGAGCTACGACAGAAAAACTTAATAAGTATAGCTATGAAATATGCAGATATCACCATGAAAGATATGATGGTTCTGGTTACCCGGATGGACTAAAAGGTGATGAAATACCACTTTGTGCTCAGGTAGTAGGCATTGTGGATGCTTATGATGCATTGGTCAGTGTACGCCCCTATAAAAGAAAATTAAAGCATGAAGAAGCCATAAGAATGATTGCCAACGGTGAATGTGGTGTATTTTCAAAAAAACTATTGCAGTGCTTTATAGCAGCGGCAATGCAGAAGGAATGGATAAAAAAGGCAGATAGTTGAGAAAAGGAAAATATGTTTTTAGGAGGAATTTGTGTGAAGAGGAAAAAGAGATGGCTAAGATGGATAGCCTGGACACTTTTATTGGTTTTGTGCATGAATAGCGCAGGAACGACAGTTTTGGCAGTTTCAGTGGAAGAAGAAAATATTCCAAATATAAATAGTACTCAAGAGGGTGAAATGCGCACAGAAGATTTTATTCCGGAGGAAAGTACATCATTGTCGGAAGAGACGTCGAAAGAAGAAAATACTTCGCCATCAGAAGAGACTCCTGGAGAGAAAATCACCCCGCCATTAGAAGAGACTCCTGGAGAGAAAATCACCCCGCCATTAGAAGAGATTCCGGAGGAAGAAATTACTCCATCCCAGGGAGAGCTTTCAGAAGAAGAAAAAGCCTTCGAGGAGCAGATTGCACAAGAGGAATCACCGAAACTTCAGGAGATTTCCGAAGGATTTGATATTGATTTCTATGTCATTATTGATGGAAACAAGGTAAAGCTTCAGCATAATGACATTACCGGCATTGCAACATGGAAAGACGGAAGAACTACCTACTATGGTGTTTCCATTGAGGACCTGCTCCTGATATATGAAGAATTTGGATTTGTGAAAAATGGTGAGAATCAGAATCCGGATGCAAATAATAAGTTTGTATCTGCATACCGGGGAAAAAGCGGGATAGAATACGGAAAAGTTTATACAGACACAGAATCCGGAAAGACATATGTTTCTTACAATTATGGACAGAATAAACAAGGGGAAGCGATAGATGTTTACTACCTTCCAAATGGAAAAGGCGGTGCATTTAATTTAAAAGATTCTGTAAAAAAGGACAACTCGTTTTATTCCGTAGAGGTAAAGGGAGAAGGGCAGGATCGGATTCGTTATGCATTAACAGGAACTGTAGTGGAAGAAGCTGTGGCTGACTTTAATCCACAATTGCCAGACCAGACAGACCAGATCGAATGGACCTGTATGGGAACAGACGATAAGGTGATAGATGGTATACGGGAATCGGGGAACCAGACGAGATTCGCAATTGGAAAAATCACACAGTCTTATGTGATCCAGAGAGCGGACCAGACATCCTTTGATATTCAGTTTTATATATATGCAGACAATGAGGTTCGAAAGCTGCCGGCTGATTCACTGAAAAAGGTGTATAAATGGAACCGTCAGGGCAGATGCTATTTATCTGTCAGTGATCTTGCTGAGATTTATAGAGAGTTCGGCTTGAACGCAGAGGAAACACAGTCCGGAAATTATTTTCCATATACAGTCCGTGGTGAGAAGACATTAGCACAGGCGACAGTGGTAACTTATAAAGGACAGCAATATGTATCTTATAACCTGGACAAGCAGGAAGCAACTGTACCAACAGACGTTTATTATATGCCAAAAGGAGCATCTGATGGCGAAAAAATTCCGGATAATTATTCAGACCAGATTAAGCAGAATAAGAACAGTTTCTATTCGGTTACAGTGATCAATCCGGATGGAAATCGAACTGTGAGTTACTATAAGAAAGATTCTGCGGTCACAATTTCCGTTGATCCAGGAGATACGAAGGAAAGCGACTGGCTTTGTGCCAGTGAGGATGAAAATGAAACAATTTTTCCGGTGAAACAGGGCGATAAACTAACCTTTTCTATTGGGAAGATAGAGCAACCATATACGGTTGCATGCAGCACTTTTGCACCAGCAACCTTGAACATTAAATTCTATACTTTTGTAAATAATGAGAGATATAATGTTCTAAACGAAGAAATTCCTGTTATAAAAGATACTACAACAAAGCCGGGAACAGTTTATTATTATATTTCTAATGATGAGTTAAAAAAGCATTTTGAAAAATTTCATTACGATGGTTCTATTCAAAATGGAGCAAAAGAGCGTTTTTATTATTCCAAGAGAGATTACGATACAATCCATAATGCAGGGAAATACACGATAGAAGGTCATGAATGTATTTATATAGGAAAGTCCGGAGAGCCGATGGATGTGTATTACCTGCCAGACGGACAGAATATGATCACCATGAGTGCAAAGACCTTACTCGAACACGACGATGATAGATATAACGGTTTTTACAGTGTGACAGTACAGGATGACGATGGACAGGTTTACAGCCAAACAGCTTTGCGTGATCTTCCGGCAATTGATTTTGTTGCAAGAAAGTCAACACTTACAAGAACAGTTAGTACAAAGCCGCGTGTAGAAGAACAAACGCAGGATATAAACTGGGAATGCAGAGAGGAAGATGGTACTCTTTCAGCAGTTACATGGAGTAAAAATGAAGCAGAGCATACCATGAGCTTTACTATTAAGCCAGATGATGCAGTACGTCCATATGTGATTGTTCCTGATAATACAGAAAAACCGGCAGCAACAAAAGAAGCAAATATCAGTTTTTATGTATTTATCGATGGACATTATAAGCTGATAAAGAACCTCAATGCTGAGCAGCATTACATAATCAAAGCAAACAGTGGCCGAGCCAGTCGTTATTATTTGCGAGCTAAACCAGATGATACGATTTCTAAAATTTACAGTGAGTTTGGTTTCACTCCGAGCAAGCTGGAGCCCGGCGCAGATCAGAAAGAGAAGATTCTGTTTGGTTATGCGACAGACAGCCGTGTGTTTGTACAGCACCCTTATAAGGACAACGATGGTACATGGTATATTCCTGTCCTGAAAAACGGGAAAGATGTATCTGTCTATTATTTCTCACAGCCAAACCCACTGAATCCAGACAGAATCGAAAATTATTTTGATCGTTTGACAGGACTTTCTTCTCAGGTTGGGCTGGCAGGAAGACATTTCAGTGTAGAGGGAAGTTTTCATCTGATTGAAGTGTTGGATCCACTGAACCTGACCAAAAGAGAGGCGATTAAGAGACAGTATGTAGGCCATGGGGAAGCATATACTGTGGAAGTACCAAAGAGGGCAAGTTTAGAAGGTGAGTATTATGGCAAGGAGATTGTCTGGAGTTGTACATCTAATGACAGGGACGAAAATGAGGTTCTTCCGGAACCGTCCGGAGATGATAAGGTAAAATTTGAAATTCCGAATGTTAACTCATCTTATGAGGTGATCGCAGACAAACCGCTGGAGTCTGGGGCAGTCAGGGTTATCTATAATACAACTCGTTATATGAAGAAACTTCCTAAGGAAGCTAAGTTGACCCCTCAGGTTGAGAATAAGACAAGACATACAGATGATTATGAGAATGAAATAGAAGCTGGAAAACATAACGTTAAGTCACCATATCCTCTGGTTTATGATCATGAAGATAATGACAGCAAAGAGTTGGAACAGTATGAATTCGATCATTGGGATTACAGAAACAAAGACGGAAAGTGGCAGGAATGCGGTGCAGGGGATTCTATTTCTGATCTTATAAATAATAATGCAAGACAGCCAATCACCCTCTATGCAGCGTGGCGTAAGGTGAGTAACCAAAATCGAAAACAGGTACAGTTTTATATCTGTAAGTCAGCGATGCCGGAAGATGGTTCGGTAGCATTACCAACCACGAATGTAGACGATTATACAAGTGCGGTTGCCGTGGCAAACTGTAATGTGAAGGCAAGTATATTGCATGATGTTCCAGTTCTTGGAAATAAGAATCCATCTACGTGGGAACAGTATGCGGATGGAAATAAGAGAGTGCAAGAACTTTTGCAGGGAACTAAACCAGATGAGGGATATATTGGAAATGGAGACTATATCTACAAGATAGATAGAATTCCTTCCGATGAAGAGGTATTCCAGACAATTCGTGAAAGCGGACGTATGATTCGTATCGGAGACAGGGAGATTCCGCCATCGAAATTAGATACCGAATTCTTCACCATTTATTGGTATTCTTTCAAAAGTGAAATGTCCGATGGGTGGCATATTGACGGACGTATTGTAGCAAAAAATGGTTACCTGACAGTAAAGAAAGATTTTGTCGGAATGCCGGAAGCAATAGAGAAAGTCAAGAAAGATTATTATATCCAGGTAGATATGGATGAAAAGCTTTTAGATGGAAAACCTCAGCCACCTGCATTTCATGAGCATATGAAACTTGTGCTTCCTTCAGAAGATAGCCAGAAACCGGATGCAGAAGCTCCGCAAGCGGAGGATGCTCCAATAGAAGTTGTAGGTACATGGACAGATGATACACATACAAGCTGTACGTGGATCGTTAAGGCGGACTCATTCTGGAAATACACATTAAAAGAGTACAACTATAAGCCAAAAGATTCGAATGTGAAATTTTCAGGTTGGTACAATGTTCGCAATTCTCATGAACAAGGAGATAATGTAAATTCATGGGAAGCATATCCAGAAAGTGGAATTCAATTCACAGGACGTGGAATTGGACGCGGTGGTGAGACTCTTACTATTGAATTGGAGAACCGTTATCAGAAAGAGGGAATACTCACACTGAACAAATTTGATGAGTCTACCGGACGGGGAATGGAGAAGATCAATTTTGCTGTCAGTAAGAACGGTGTTGAGGAGGAAACGGTAACAACTGATAAATACGGAATCGCACAACTTCACATTCCGTTACAAGATGAAAACAAACAGAACAGAACAGCAACTGAGACGTATTTGTTGCGAGAGACAAACTTACCGACGGGATATGTAGACACAGGAGATATACAGATCACAGTTGAGATTGCCAATGGAGCATTCAAAATCACTGATGCAAAACTGGTGGATAGGGAGGCTAACGAAAATCAGGAGGCTGTTAAGGCACCAGTTGATGGTAAGATAGACGGAAAATCTGTTCTGCTTCAGCGAGGAGATACCAGCCTTAATATCCGAAATTTTGCTAAAACAGGCACTCTGCATATCAAAAAGACATGGGAAAATCCAAATGATGCACTGACGGAAAAACAGGTGAAAATCAGATTGTATCAGAATGGAATTTCTACAGGACAGGAATTCTTGCTGAATGAAGAGAACGGATGGGAACACACAGTCGACAATGTTCCACTATTCCAGGACAGAAATCCGGTGGAATATAAGGTGGAAGAAATCGAGATAGGAAAGACACATTATTCTTCGGACTACGGGGATGGTTTCCTATATTATGAAGTTATTTATCCAGAGATTCAGTATTTCGATTCAAATGGACAACAAATATTCCCGAAGGATGAGAATGAGTTCAAGGATGTTTCCAAGATGGAACTGGAAGTGCAGAATCTGCATTTCAATCTTGCTGAACGAAGTTTCTTAAAGACGGATGATCTTCCAAGAAACCGACTTGCTGGTGCAGGTTTTCTGTTCTACAAAGTACCGTATGATGATGTTACGAAAGAATATGCGGATGATACAGGATATACAGTAGATTATGACAATACACAGAGCAAGGACGATATCGTTCTGAAAAAGGATGGAAAAACGTGTACGACGTATCGTTCCTTAGAAACAGATGAAAATGGAATGCTTCAATTACCGGAGGACTTTGAGAACGGACGATACTGGATGGTAGAATCTGTTACTCCAAACAAAAAGGACAAAGCAGATAAAACCAAAACACAGTATCAGGATAACTTTAATTTATATATGGTCGATGTAGAATCCGATATTTTATTCCTATATGAGAAATCACCGATGACAAATACCTGGAGAGCTGTTTCGGACAGACATATCGTCAATCATCCGCAAAAAGGCGGGGTGACGGTTGAGATTACAAAGGAAGTCACTGGTCCACTTGGAAACCGCAAGAAGCCATTTGATATGGAAATTCTCTATTGGGAAGATGGTCAAAAGCTGCGTAGCAAGACAATTAGAACTTCTTTGAAACATGGAGATAAAGTTACATTAAAAAATGTAGATATATCTTCGGATATCATAATAACAGAAACTGTTGATACATCAAAATACGCTGTTTCGATTTCTAAAAAAGAAGAGAATGATAAGTATTCAAATCCAGTGCAGGCAACATCGAATGGAAATACAGCTGTCATGAAACAGCGGATTGAGGCTGCACGAGGAGACGTGATTGAGTTAAAAATCACAAACGAAAACACACAATTAATACCGGAAACAGGGGTTCGTCTGGAAACAAGCAGGCATGTATGGTTACTATTTGCCATAAGTATTATCATGATTCTGTTTTTCAGAAGAAGACGGAAAATAAGATAAACACTGCTATGGAACAAAACTTGCAAAAATACATCAGACATTTTACATGTTTGTTGCATTGGAATAAAAAAAATAAACCACTATAATAATGGTATGCTCCCCGTCAAGAGGACAATAAAAAATAATAAATTTTTGTATCGTCAGCCATGCTATGGCTGGCGATATTTTATGCTGCTTTTGTATATTGCTCATGATATTTCATTGGTGTCATTACATGCAGTTTCCTTTGAAGTCGTTGGTTGTTGTAGTAATCTATGCAGAAGCAGGAAGCAGAACAGGAAGCATTCAAATTATTTATAAGGGGAGAAATAGTTCGGATAAAGAAGTGATTCTTTCCGGAGCAAAGTTCTCGATATTTCCAATTCAATATATGAAAAATGATGAGCTGGTCTGGGAAGATGGTTTTAAAGATTCAGACATATCATTACAAGATACCAGTGCAGAAGCAAGAGAAAAACAAGCAAAACAATTGTTTGCATTTGCGAAGGAAAATAATATTTCCGGCTTAATGCAAGAAATAGATACTTCAGGACGCACGAGTTTTGGAGAATTGGATGAAGAAATTTATCTGCTTGCACAGATTGGAAATGTAGAAAGTGGTACAGATAAATTTGAATCCGCTCCATTCCTTGTTAATATTCCATCTGAAATCAATGGGAATGTAGAATATAATGTAACGATAGAGCCAAAAGCTGAATGGGTTTCATCAGAAACACCACCGAGCAATCCAGATAAGCCAAAGGATCCGACACCTTCAAAACCAGATAAGCCAAATACTATTCAGAAAATAATAAATACGGTAAAAACCGGAGATACAACAAATATAGTTGCATGGTTTTTAATAGCGATTGTTAGTCTTGGTTTGATTGTAGGATTATATAAAAAGAGAAAAATGAAGTAGCCATTATTTAAAGAAAACTGATCCATTGCGGTGGAATCAGTTTTCTTGTGTTATACGGTTTAAAACGTTTCTGATATTAGTGTTGAAGTGGTGGTGCAACGGTACGATTGATATCGTTGTTTGATATATGAGGAGCATTGAGCAGTACTGTGAAATTCTGCTGGATGATATCTAGTGTTTTCTGTTTTTTCTGCAATTCCTGTTTTTCTCGGACAGTAGCAGCTTGTTCAGATTCAAGATGTTCAATCCGCTTCTGAATTTTATTAGAGCTCGGGATTTTGGTAATACCGAGATCCTGCAGCTCTTTTTTTAGTGAATCGTGGAGCTGGTATTCTGCCTGATGCTTGGTACGGTAAGCTTTTAGATTTTTTGCAGATTTGCAATCTTCAATCACTTTACGGCAGAGCCGGTAAGAATCGCAGTGTTTCTGAATGACTTTCTGTGTACTCAGCTCACTGGTGATTTGTACTATTCTCTGCTCAGCCGCTTTAACAGAAGCATCAACATCAGAAACATGCTGTTGGAAATCCTCATAATTCAGTAGATTATTTTCAGAAAGATAGTTAAAGGTGCGAGCCGCCTCTTTCAGGTTATTGAGCTTTGCCCAACGTTCAAATCCTTCTCGATTGCCGGTCGTAACATAAGTGGTGATATTGATATATAGGCGAGCTTCTCTGGACAAATGCTTTGGAGTTTTCACTTTGCCACGGTTTTTAGCCAGACGGATACGGACATTTTCTTCGCTATAGTAACTTCCAAGAGATTTCATATAAGTGAAGTTTTTCTGTTCTGGTGCACGGAAGGATAGATGTTTTCCCTGTCGAACTTCATATCCTGCTAATTGCATCTTTTGCAGAAATTCCTCATAGTTGATGGAAGTCCAGATTGCCTTATCAACTGCGACACGTAGTTTGGCTTTCCAACTGGTGCCACGATGATATTCCATGTTCTCTTTATAGCTTTTGCCTTTTTCTCCGGTCGGCATACTGGTGGCAAGTCCATTTTCATGGCAGATACGATTACTGATTCTGCAGAGCTTATGGTAGCTCCGCTTATTGGAAACATACTTGTGATGATCAACAAAGCTTGCAGCGTTGAAGATGATGTGATTGTGAATGTGATTTTTATCAACATGGGTGCTGATCACGTATTCATATTTTCCTTTCAGTACTTCGTCTACAAATTGTTGCCCTAAGCGATGGGCAGTTTCGGCATCAACTTCTCCAGGTTTAAATGACTGGATCAGATGAAATGCCAGGTTATCACCTTTGTCCATTCCATTCTTTTTTGCCATTTCTCTTGTCATAGAAAATTCAAGATCTGCAGTTTCCGGGGAACAGCCAAAACTGGAAACTAACAGTTTTTCATCAGTCTTATCAGGATTCGTAATATAGTCCAGAGCTTTCTTGTCTGTTACTTTAATGGGGAAGATCTTAAGATACGCCATAATTCTTTCACCATCTCTTTCAATTCTTGCATTTCTTCCGGATACAGATCTCCGGTGCTGTTTACTTTCTTGGCAATCTGATTAATATTCACACCAATCTTATGCATTTCTTCATATTGTTTCTTTAATGGAGTAGTGTCTGTATTGACAATATAACCGTCAATTGCCATTTTACGAAGGTAAGCTCCCATGTTTTTGGTCTTTGATTCAATCATCTTTCTACGGATAAGCTTCTTTTCTTCGGGGGAAACACAAAACAAAATCTGTATATTTCTTTTTCTCTTTGCCATAGGCAGATTCTCCTTTCTTTGGTTCTTCGAAGTAGTGACTTCTGTGTTTTTAATTTAGGGCAGGGTTCCCTAAATTGCTGGTTTTCCGGAAGTGTATATACACTTCCTGTCCTTGCTATTTACCGGTGGCACAGCCGCCGGAAGAGAGTCTTAAAAAAGAACCCTCTATAAATAAGGTACTGAGAGAAGAAAAAGAGGACATCGAAGCTCAGAAGTATGACGCAAGCATGATTCTGTGGTATAGTAAAATCTGAATGAAAAAGAAGAAAAGAGGTCAAACCGATGTCACGGAAAAACCATAAGATGATAGATGGGAGATTACTGCAAACGAATAAGAAGTATTCCCAGTTAAAAATGAAGCAGAAAGAAAAGATTGCGGAATGGATGTTTCAGGCAACCAGAGATTATTATATGAAAAAATGTACTTTTCCGAGTGACAAACATCTGGAAGAAGTGGTGGATTCTGTTTATGAAAAAATTGAAGATGCAGAAATCTGGATTCCGTATGGAGAGGTCTTCAAGCATTATAAATCCAAACGATCGGATATCAACAAACGTGTCAGAAAATCTCTGAATGAAAAAGAAGAGAGTCAGATTGAGAAGGTCTGTTTTATGAATATGTGTATGATTCAGGATCATAAAGGGAATGTACTGGCTCTGGATAAAGTAAATGATAGCTATACCGGTACAACTTTTCCAGGCGGTCACGTAGAAGCAAATGAGATTTTTCAGAAATCTATGATTCGGGAAGTCTGGGAAGAAACAGGACTTACGGTTGAAGCACCGAAGCTTGGAGGATTATATCATTGGCATAAGAGCGGAGTGCACTATGTTATTACCTTGTATAAAGCGGATAAGTTTACCGGAGAATTAAAGAGTTCTGAGGAAGGAAGAGTTTATTGGATTCCGCTGGAAGAGTTAAAAACAAAAGAACTTGCTACAGGTATGGAACACGTTTTGCGGATTCTGGAATCAGAGAAGGTGGACGAGTGCTATATGCATCTGGAAGCAGATGGATATGTGGGAGACTTGTATTAAAGAATTACATGAGAAATGGCTGCCTGCTCATTGGAGAAAAGACAGCCATTCTTTATAAGATACATCATTCATCTATTCTGTTTTTTGCGGTTCGTTTTTGGAAGTGAAATTAATATATTTGGCACGTTGTAAAATTGAAATAACTGCATCAATGCTTTCAGGATTGGAGAAGCTCATGATAAAAGGTTCTTCTTTAAATTCCATGGGTTCGAACCCAGGATTCTGATCTGGATTCTTGAGTATATGGATGGGACGTGCACTCTGATTATAAAATGCCAGTTGTGCGGAATCTGTAGTGTTACCGATGACACCAATGCCTACATCCCCTTTTCCAAAGTCTATTCTATGTTTATTTAAGTTGATCATTTTCAAAAATCTCCTTTTTCAAAAATAGCATATTTAGTAATTTTCTATTATTCCCGAAGTAGGGATATCTTTTAAAAAGTCACTGTTGGAAGTAATCGGAGAATCTACAATCTGAACGCCGCTTCGTTTCATCATTCGGAATTTGAAATCAAGAAGTTCCGGTGGAACTTTCAGTTCTGCGGCAGCCTGGAAAAAGGACATATCAGCGTTAAGCATCTCCAGGACATCTTCATCTTCCAGAAGATAATCAGCGGCAAAGCAATTCGCTTCATATTCACATTGTGACACTCCATCGAATAATTCAAAATCATGAAAACACTTGATCTGAAGGGGTTTCTGATGAAGGAGTGCGTGACCGATCTCGTGGATCAGGATAATCTGCTGTATGATTTCCGGTAGGTCGCAGTTAATGACGATGCAGGTCTTTCGACATTCCCGCATACAGAAGCCTTTGCAACAGTTTGGATCAGTTCCAAGCGGAAGCTTTTTAACAATAATATGCATAGCGGCTGCAAGGCGGTACGGATCACTTTCCTGATATTTTGCTTTTACTTTATTAACAGTGTCTCTTATACATTTTGAACTCATAAAAACACCTCGATATTTCATAAGATAGTTTGCTGCAAGTATAGAGTAGCAAAAGTGCTGTACGAAAATACGGACACCTATGAATCACTTTCCATTTCAGTGTTTTTCTTTTTCCGTCCAAATGTCTTTTTGGCTTCCATCTTACAGGAAAGATATGCTTTGGTTACAGCCTGATAGAAAGCATCTTTTGCTTCTTCGTCGAGTTCGCCACCAGCAAAAAGAGCACGGTTGGCTTCGAGAATCTCATTGATGTCCCTGGCTCCTTTTTCACCAAGCTGTCCATTGACTTCATCAATATAATCCATTTTTTCAATTCCGTAAGAAGGATCTGTGATCTCATCATGTTTCAAATAATCGTAAGAGACATTCAATGCATGAGCGAGCTTTCTCATAGTAGAGATTCGTGCGATGGTGCCGGAACTTTCATAAGCTGCGATCGCACGCTGGGATACGCCGACCAGTTCTGCAAGTTCTTTTTGTGTCAGATGATTTTGTTCTCGTTGATATTTAATCTTGTCTGAAAAATTCATAGTGGGATCCTTTCCAAGTTTTTGAAATCGTAACTTCATCAACTTTATAAAAACTATTGACAGAGTTCATTATCACGTATAAAATACAAACAAATGTTCGTGAAGTTAGTAGAAATTATAATCTATAAACTTCACAAAGTCAATATGAAGCAAAGAACTTTTATTATGATTTTTAAGACTGGTAGGTGAATGTTATGAGCAGGACAATTCTTCATTCAGATATGAATTGCTTTTACGCAAGTGTTGAGATGCTGCATCATCCAGAACTTGCCGGGAAGCCGATGGCAGTCGGTGGTGATCCGGAAGCAAGACATGGAATTGTGCTGACTGCAAACTATATTGCGAAGCGAGCCGGAGTAAAAACAGGCATGGCATTGTGGCAGGCAAGACAGGTTTGCCCAGAAATAATCTTTGTACCGCCTCGCATGGATCTTTATTTGAGGTTTTCCAGAATGGCACAGGAGATTTACAGTGAATACACAGATCAGAGAGAACCATTTGGGATTGATGAAAGCTGGCTGGATGTGACCGCCAGTACTTCTATCAAGGGAGACGGAATGAAGATTGCAAAAGAGATCAGCAGTCGGATTAAATATGAACTGGGGGTTACCGTAAGTATTGGTGTTTCCTGGAATAAGATATTTGCAAAGCTCGGTTCTGATTATAAAAAGCCGGATGCCATTACAGAGTTTTCCAAAGACAATTACAAGGATATTGCATGGAAACTTCCAGTAGGTGATTTACTCATGGTCGGAAGAAGCACTGAACGGACGATGAAGAAACTTGGCATTTGTACAATCGGAGATCTGGCAGGAGCAGAACCTTCTATATTAGAAACATATCTTGGAAAGATGGGATTGGTACTTCATACCTTTGCAAATGGATGGGATGAAACTCCAGTTTTGGTAGAAGGATATAAAGTACCGATCAAGTCTATCGGGAACAGTACAACAACGCCAAGAGATCTTGTTAGTGAATTGGACGTGAAGATTATTTTGATGGCTCTTTCAGAAAGTGTAGGAGCCAGGCTTCGTGAAAATGGTTTTCAATGCAGGACAGTAGAAATCTCGATTCGGGATAATGGATTGTATCATTTCACGAGACAGTGCAAGTTGGACAGGGCAAGTAATCTTACAGAAGAAATTGCCAGAACTGCATTTGAGTTATTCCAGAAAAACTATAATTGGGAACATCCAATTCGTAGTCTTGGTGTTCGAGGATGTGATCTGGTATCAGAAGAGATGCCGTATCAGCTTGATTTATTTATGGATGAAACGAAGAGAGAAAAAATCAAAAAGATGGACCAGGTGGTAGATGAGATCCGTGGAAGGTTTGGCTATCAGAGTATTCAGAGAGCATTTATGTATCAGGATAAGATACTGGCACAGCTGAATGCTAAGGAACATACGGTTCATCCACAGGCATATTTTCATGGATAGGAGAGAGCAGGTGTTTTGTAATGACAGCTAAAGTGTATGTAGATGTCCTGGCAGTATTCAGCCGGGAAGGAGAATTGATCCCTACAGCGTTTGTCTGGGAAGATGGACGTAAGTATGCGATTGATAAGGTTTCAAAACCGGAGCGTTGTGCCAGCCGAAAAGCTGGCGGAACCGGATATCGTTATACCTGTCAGGTGGGTGGAAAAATCTGTCATCTGACTTATGAAGAAAATTATAAATGGTTTATGGAACGTAAATAACGGCGTCCTAAAAGGGAGCCCTGAATCAGGGCCCCCTTTGGAGAGATAGATATTCGATGAGAACATCAGCAGTCGGGGATACATCCTTTCCCGTGAGAACCGATTGCTTTCAATAGATCATACAGTTGCCGATCAGCCAGAAATAGAAGCTATCCCACAGCGGATATTTCTGCGGAATCTGCATGAAGAGATGTTAGGACAGTGACAGACTGTGAATGGAACAAACAATACAATGATTGGTCTGGCTGCGGAAGCGGTCGGGAAGGAGGACAATTATGCAGAGAATACAGGATATGTTTATCAATATGGAAGAAGTGGCAGAGGATGCTTATAAGAATACGGAATTATTGCTGAGTCAGTATACTAAAGTAATGTTCCGTATTGAGAAGAACCTTGTGGATATAGATTATGAAATGTATGCAGAGGAAGGGAAGCATCTGAAGGAAATGTTATATGATCTGGTAGATTTCGATGCGACTGCAGAGAAACGCAGAATCCAGGAAAAGCTTCTGAATAATGATATGAATCTCTGTTTGCTGGAAATCATGAGAGATTCCCTGATAGCTTTGAGGGATTATCCAAAAAATGGACAGCTGTATTATCGGCTTTTGAAATATAGATATTTTGAAGCAGGAAATACCAATGAAGATGTGATGCTGATGCTGGATGATATGCCAAGCACTACTTATTATCGAAACCGTAAGAAAGCAATCCGTTTGTATGCAACAATGCTCTGGGCATTTACACGTCCGGAAAAGATACAGAATAAGATGGAGGAAATAAACTGGAAGAAAAGTGGAAGTAAAGTGGCAGTGAACTGACAGTAAACTGGCATGTGAATGGTATTACAATGAAAATACGTGCATGTTAGAATTGATATGCTGAGAGAAATAGACCTTCGCAGACGTAATGTTTGCGGAGGTTTTTCTTTTCTCAAATTTTAAGGCGTCAGGCTGTGCCCGGAAGGGCATGGCCTTTTTTTATACCCAAAAACAGGTTGCAGATTTGAAAAAGCTTCCTTTTTAACAGGTAGATGCCGGAAAGGAAGAGCATATCAAGATGCAGGGAAGAGGCAGGCATTATGCCAGATATCCATGATTTTCGATTTGTCACAAATCAAATCAACAAAAACGACAAATCGGAGAAACAATCATGGAAGAAAGAAAATACACATTTTACGACAGATATCAGAAGGTGAAATACGCTAATATTACAGCAGAAGAGCTGGAAGTTCTTAATATTTTTTATAATAAGGAACATTATATGTTTGATCAGCAGCATCAGAGAAATAATACAGTATTATTTTGTGGATTAGAATCAGAAAACGGTTGTGCGACAGACTTTATCGCAGATAGTGGACGTGACATTGCATCGGATATTACAACTGAGATCTTCTTTAAAGAACTCTTCAGCGATCTGACAGAGAAAGAAAAGAAAATCGTGAGCGATTATTTTATCATGGGAAAACAGGTTAAAGAAACAGCAGAGGAACTCAGCACACGTCAGGTGAGTAGAGACAAGAACAGTGCTTTGGCAAAAATGTTGAAGAGGATGAAAGCAGCTGGATATGAATCATATGCTGAGGCGGCAGGTGCATTTCTGCAGGAAAGCGATTATATTCCAACACAGATGGAGACACAGAACTCGATTATGAAGAAAAGGACCGGAGAAGTGAGACTGCCATCAGATCATAAGATGAAAAAATAAATTAGTTAAAAATTAATCATGATAATAATGTGATGATATCACAGAAAACAAATGAATTTCAGATTATAATAAAGCCACAAAAGAAAAAACAAGGAGGACTGTAAAATGTCTGCTATTAATATCAATAAAAATAATTTTCAGAATGAAATAATGGATTCCGAGAAAACCGTTCTTTTAGACTTTTGGGCTCCTTGGTGTGCTCCTTGTCGTATGGTGGCTCCTATCATAGAGGAGATAGCAAGTGAACGCCCTGATATCAAAGTTGGAAAGATCAATGTGGATGAGCAGCCAGAACTGGCAAGTAAATTTGGTATTATGAGTATTCCAACTTTGGTGGTTATGAAGAATGGGAAGATTGTAACAAAAGTTTCAGGGGCAAGACCTAAGAAGGCAATCTTAGAGATGCTTTAAGGAGGTGCGTTAATGGGATTTTTTGATTTTTTAAAACAGGCGAATATTAATCAAGGGATAGAGGAATATAAAAAGACTGCTGGTGCAGCTCTGCTGGATGTTCGTACGCCGCAGGAATATCAGGAAGGGCATATACCAGAAAGTAAAAATGTGCCATTGCAACAACTTAACAATGTTGTTTCGGTAGTGAAGAATACAGAAATACCGCTGTTTGTATACTGTTATTCCGGAGCCCGAAGTCGTCAAGCAACTGGGATGTTGCAACGAATGGGATATTCTAAAGTAAATAATATTGGTGGCATTGCTGCTTATTCAGGAAAGGTGGAAAAATAAGATGAAGGTAATAATCGTAGGCGGTGTAGCCGGAGGAGCTACAGCTGCAGCAAGAATACGAAGATTGGATGAACATGCAGAAATTACTGTGTTTGAAAGATCCGGATACATATCCTATGCGAATTGTGGGCTTCCATATTATATTGGAGACGTGATCACAGACCCGGAAGAACTTACACTACAGA
>ENA-OPCL01000804-OPCL01000804.1-human-gut-metagenome-genome-assembly--contig:-NODE-804-length-25586-cov-5.396459_pt1 | contig 25586 bp, 22 predicted proteins | sample MGYA00241251_ERZ501482 | MGnify/ENA primary metagenome ERZ501482 (study PRJEB25962, sample SAMEA2042581) | human gut metagenome | biome: human gut; feature: human-associated habitat; material: faeces... | reverse complement strand
TTCAGGGGCAATTGCGATTCCCAAGGCAAGCTGGGGATGTGCCCCAGCCTTGCCGCATTATACGCAAGTGGTTTTCCAAGAGGAGCATCTGTTTTTCAAAAAGCTGGCGGATATTGGCAAGATTGGCGGATCATTTGACATTTCTGTCGGTTTATGCTACAATAAAATGACCCCATATGTCGGAACGGCGTATGGGGCATTTTGCAAAAATAGAGGAGGCTCTTTACTTGACAGGAAAAACCCATCTTACGGTTGGAACTGCCGCAACCATTCTCATTACCCAGCCATCGGACTGGAAATCATTCTTACTCTGCATGGGGGCTGCTGCGGTCGGCTCTTGTGTCAGCGATATTGACGTTAGTACCTCCGGCAGCCATAAGGGCTTGCAGCGGATTTTGATTTTAATCGGGCTTGCAATTGTTGTAGTTTCTGTGCTGGACGGTATTTTTCACGCCGGCATCTGGACGATGATTCAACAAAAAAACGGACTGCTGCAAAGTCTGGCTGGGTTTGCGATGTTCATCGCCATCTGTGTGTATGGAGAACGCCAGCCGCACCGTACCTTTACGCATTCTCTGGCAGGTGTTGCAACGCTGGGACTTGCTGTTTTTATCATGTTGCCGGAAGCTGTATGGTATTTTATTTGCGGTATGGGAACGCATATTGTATTAGATTTGTTTAACTGCAAAAAAATTCAGCTGTTTTTTCCCTTTGAACGGGGCAAAATCTGCTTTTATCTCTGCAAAGCTGGCGGAAAAGTCAATCAATCGCTCTTCTGGGTGGGATTGGTGCTCTGGATTTTGGAAATCCTATGGATGGCTGCTACTTGGGTGATGGAACACGGCTGGCGGTAATGGCGGATAGATTCAAATGGCGTTTGTACATAGAAAAAAGGAGGAGATTCCCATGGATTGGATGATGCAGCTTGCACAATATGTTCCGCAGACACCGCAGGAAGCAGCTGACAAGGTTGCTTTGCAGAACGATGTACAGAAATATGGAACGGCTGTGCTGGAACGCAGTTCCCCTAGTGGCAGCCATATTTGCTGTTCGGGGATGATTTTAGACCCAACGATGACACAAGTGCTCTTGGTGTATCATAATATTTACCAGTCTTTTTCTTGGACAGGCGGCCATGCAGATGGAGAATCTGATTTTCTAGCGGTTGCCATTCGAGAGGCACAGGAAGAAACGGGTTTGCAGCAGGTACAGCCGCTTTGCAGTGCAATTCTTTCCATTGACCGCTTGCCTGTAAAGGCACACATTCGGCGTGGTGAGCCTGTCGCTGCTCATTTTCACGATTGCATTTCGTTTGGATTGCTGGCAGACCCAAAACAGCCACTGCGGATTCAGCCAGCGGAAAATAGTGCCGTCTGTTGGAAACCGATTGCAGAACTGCCGGAACTCTGTCAAGAACCACATATGCTGCCCGTTTATGAAAAACTCATTGCACGGATGAAACAGGTACGGCAGGAACAGCAAGCGATTTTGTCGCAGATGGTTGCACCGCTGCTGGATTGGTATGCAATTCATAAAAGAGATTTGCCATGGCGGAAAGATCAGAACCCCTATCATGTCTGGATTTCAGAAATTATGCTGCAACAGACCCGTGTCGAGGCAGTCAAAGGCTATTATCAGCGATTCTTGACTGCTTTTCCAACGATACAGGCATTGGCAGAGGCTGACCCGGAACAGGTGCGGAAATGCTGGGAAGGGTTGGGCTATTATACTCGGGCGAAAAATTTGCAGCGTGCTGCACAGCAGATTTTAGAACAATATCACGGAAAATTTCCGACCAAGCACGAAGAAGTTCTTTCCCTGGCTGGAATCGGGGCATATACAGCTGGGGCGATTTGTTCGATTTGTTACGAACAGCCAACGCCGGCGGTAGATGGAAACGTACTTCGAGTCGTGATGCGGTTGCAGGATGCATTTGATGAGATTGACCGACCGGATGTGAAACGTGCCGTTACGGAGGCGTTGAAAACCTGCTATCCAGCTGGAAAATGTGGGATGTTTACACAAGCCCTCATGGAATTGGGAGCATTGGTCTGTGTTCCGAATGGAGCACCACACTGTCAGGAATGTCCAGTTGCAGCACTCTGCCGCAGCCGAAAACAAGAAACACAAGCTTTGTTGCCTGTTCGGAAGAAAAAAGCTGCCAGACGAAAAGAACAGCGAGTGGTCTGGATTTTGCAGTGTGGGGAACGGTATGCAGTCTGTCAGCGACCAGAAAGCGGACTGTTGGCAGGATTATGGGAGTTCCCAAACCAGCTGGGAACGATGACAGAAGCTGAAGCGATTCAGCAGGCAAAAAACTGGGGATGCAAACCGATTTCCATTGAAAAAACGGCAGCCAAAAAACATATCTTTACGCACATCGAATGGCAGATGTTTGGCGTTTATCTAACCTGTGCTGCTATGCCGGAAATGTTTGTCTGGAAAACGGCAGCGGAATTGCAGGCGGAATTGACACTGCCCACTGCTTTTCGGCAGTTTTTACAGGAGGAGTTGCAATGATTTCGATTCGGGTTGCAGAGCAGGCAGACTTGCCGGCATTGCTACAAATCTATAACGAAGAAGTGCTGCACGGAACGGCAACCTTTGACCTGCATCCAAAGACACTTGCAGAGCGGCAGGTCTGGTTTGACCAGCACAATCAGGACAATCACCCGTTACTGACTGCGGAACTGGATGGAACGATTGCCGGATATGCGAGTCTTTCTGCCTATGCGGAAAAAGAGGCGTATTGTTCTACAGTAGAACTTTCTGTCTATGTTGCAAAATTTGCCCAGAGAAAAGGCGTTGCCAGTGCCTTGATGCAGGAAATTTTAGCGATAGCACAGATAGATGTCCGAATACATTCTGTGGTTTCCATTATTACGGGCGGAAATGCAGCCAGTGAACGGTTGCATGAAAAGTTTGGATTTCAGCGTTGCGGAATGTTGAAAGAGATGGGGAAAAAATTCGGACGGTATTTAGATGTGGTGTATTATCAGTTGTTAGTATAGGACGATAAAATAAAAAATAGGAGGACGATTTTGATGAGAGCGGTAATTACTGGTGCAACATCCGGCATTGGAAAAGCAATGGCATGTCAGCTGGCACAGGATGGTTGGAGTTTGGTTCTGACTGGCAGAAATCAAACGGTTCTGGAGCAGCTGCAAAAGAATTTGCCGACAGCAGTTGAGATTCTGCCGTTGGATTTGGCAGAGGAGGAAGCCCCCTATCAGCTATTTGATTTCTGTAAGAAGAAACGGGTGGATTTGCTGGTGAACAATGCTGGATTTGGCATTTTCGGGCGGTTTACAGAAACCAATTTGCAGGAAGAAATGGATTTGTTGGCGGTCAATGTGCGAGCACTGCATATCTTGACGAAACTCTTTTTAAAGAAGTTTCAGGCTCAGAAACACGGTCGGATTTTGAATGTTGCTTCGAGTGCGGGATTTTTGACAGGGCCGTTGCTGTCCTCTTATTATGCCTCGAAAAATTATGTCGTGCGGTTGTCTTTGGCGATTGCAGAGGAACTCCGCCGGCAGCATAGTCCGGTTACGATGAGTATTCTTTGCCCTGGGCCAGTCGATACCAATTTCAATGCTCGTGCAGGGGTTTCGTTCAGTGTGCCGCCGATGAGCAGCCAGCAGGTTGCAGCGTATGCACTGGAAAAGACGATGGAAGGGAAATTGCTGATTGTTCCGGGCGTTGGAATGAAACTGGCGTTGTTCGGGGCAAGATTTGTGCCGCATACATGGCTTTCTGCGATTACCTATGAAGTGCAGAAGAAAAAGCTGAAATAAATTTGCATGGAAAATAAAAGAACCAGTCGTCCAGAAAATTCATCTGGATGGCTGGTTCTTTGTTGTGCAGTAAACTGGAATTTAAGTGTCTATATTTTCCTTTATATAAGCACTAAATCTTTGAATGACTGCTGTTTCAGCTATGAAAGAGCATTTTAAATTTCCGGAAATATTTATTTTCAAATTACCATCTTGGGAAGAAATGTCGATATCCCCGTGCATATAGCCTTCCTTTAGTTCCAATTCGAAGCCTGATATAACAAAAAATGATATTTCAACCGAAACAGTATTGCAGTCATTCCACTTCGCAGGTGGGTTATCTGGATAAACTGGTAGTTCGAAAATGATAGATACTTCCGCACCATCTCTTTTCAAGGAGATTTGATTTATTTCAACATCGGTTAATGCTGGAACATCTTTATATAGTTGTTTTAAAGAATTATTCTGTATCAATTTATCATACCACATAAACTGACCTCCTGACTGTCAACTTCTGATTTGTTGAACGCATCTATTTTTCATCCGAGAAAATTTATCTGGATGTTGGTTCTTTGTCATGGGGTAAGCTGAAATTTAGTATTACTCGACATGATGAAAAATTTTTAATCTTTGTGCCTCATTTGCCTCAAATCCGAATTTTTCATAAAAAGGTATCTTATCCGGAACCGCACATAGCTCTACAAAAATATCTGTTCCTTTTACTCCATTGTTATTTATAAACTTTCTTAATTCATTTATTAACATTCTTCCAATACCTTTTCCCTGATATTCAGGTCTAACAACAACATCTTTAATATAATAGTTAAGTCCCATATCACCATTCATTCTTGCCATAGCAACAATGCAATCTCCGTCCCATATAGAAACTCTAAATAGGGTATGTTTCATTGCTAGCCTTGTTTGCTCAAGAGATGGTCCATTTCCCCATACCGTTTCCCATAATTCAATAAACTGCTCTGCTGTTAGTTCGTTGTATTTTATTTTTAAATTTAACATATATTATTCTCCTATAATATTTTGCATTTTAAGGTTAATCGGATTTATAAATTCCGATTTGTCAAACGCATCTGTTTTTTCATCCGAGAAAATTCATCTGGATGGCTGGTTCTTTGTCATGGGGTAAAGTGGAATTTCAATTTTCTATCTTTGATAAAGAATCTCCAAATCGCCATCGACAAATCCAGCTGCAATTGCTTCGTATTTTTTTAATGCTTCTGCATACTTTCCATTTGAAATATATTGTCTGATCATTTCGCAAGAAACATCCAGGATTTCTTCCCATTCCGCATGTTCTTTCCAGGAGAATCTATTTTCTCCCGAGCTAAAAGTTTCTTCACAGCACCAATCTTCCTCTTCTTCATCGAAACAGGATGCACCAATCAGTTGTATCGACCAACAGAAATCAGCTTCTTCATAAAGATTAAAATTAAGAGCTACTCCAGGTATGGGCATATTTTCTTCCAATACCCCATTCAGCCATTTTTCAAAAGCTTTATACATCGTTTCTCCTTTGTAATTCGTAAAATCGCCATTTAATTATCGGATGATGTTTTTGTTAATACACCATCAACCAACTGATAAACTCTATCTTTATTGATTGCCATCTTCTTCTCTATTTCCGTTTCTAAATCAATATCAAGAATTTCGGATAATCCCATAAGATAAATAGCAATATCAGCAAGTTCTTCTCCAACAGTTGTTTTATTTTTACGCCATGCGTCATATGCTTCTGCAACTTCACCATAGAGTAAACAAAATTCTTCGTGAACATCTGTAACATTAAAGCCCTTATTCAGCTTGTTTTGATATATCTCTTTTTGCATTTCGTTTATTTTCATTTTTTGTATCTCCTCCAGATTTGGATTTATGGAATACAGCGATTCTCTTCCTCTGAAAAGCCATTTCTGAACCGTTATCTTTCAAAATACCATTTAAAAAAATACCACCGTAATTCGATTAAAATTACGGTGGACTTTTGGCGGAGACGGTGGGATTCGAACCCACGTGCCCTTGCGGACAACCTGATTTCGAGTCAAGCTCGTTACGACCACTTCGATACGTCTCCATACTATTGGAATAGCGTCTGAAAAAGAACGCATACTACTTTTATAGTATACCATGCCGTTTGCAGAAAAGCAAGTCCCTCTCGAGAATTTTGTGAAAATCAATGAATCTATGCAGAAATAAAGCTAGTTGATTGTGAAAAATGCTTTTTTTCTGTCGTTTGATTGACATCATTTCAAAAAAGTACTAAAATAATAGTAAAATTCGACTAACATCCTTTTCCATCTGGAGGCTTTTTATGAAAACATCCTTAAAAACAACGATTCAAACATTTTGCCATGACCTTTCTGCAAAAACGCGGATTACCGTTCTATGTTGTGGGTGCTTTTTGGTATTGACAGGATTCTTGCTGGTATTTTTAATGCTCTGTCCGGTGAAGAAAGAAAATCTTTCTAACCATGCCAACGAAAACTTGATGTCTGCCATTACAACCAGTGCTCCAACCGCAACCACAACGGCAGAGGAAACAACAACATTCAAGCGGACACGGAAAACAACTGATAAGAAACGTGCTCGTTCCACCACGCAGACCACTGTGAAAACAGAACTGATAGAAACCGAAGAACCGCTGATGACAGAAGAAAACAGTTCAGACGACCTCTATAGCAATGATTACAATAATAATTATAATTACAACTATGGTTATGACAACAGCTACAACAACGGCTATGATAACAGTTATAATAACGGTTATGACAACGGTTATAATAATGGCAATGGTTATTACGAGCCGGCAACCGATGCACCGAATTATGACCCGATTCCAGACCCAGAACCAATTCCAAGCGAGGGCGATGCAGGTGGATTGGATGCTGGATTCTAAAAAAAGTAAGATTTTTTCAAGTTTCACTTGACAAACTGCAAAAAAACCGTTATAATAAAATCTGTAAAAGGGAGTAGCTGACAAGAATTTGTTTCTTGTTTATGCGGCGTCAATACGATTGCAGATTTCTGCGATCCGCTTCATAAGTTCAAAGCTATGCCTCGCAAGAATGGCATATGTGGAAAATGGCAAGACTTTTACTGAATAAATGGCAGCCTTAACGGATGAAGTGTCGATTTATTCAGTAAGAGCCTTGCCTTTTTTGCTGCCAAAAAAAGATGAAAGGAAGTTTTCCCATGGCAAACAAATCCCCCTATCAACAACCCCTGAACGACCTGTATGCGGCGTATCACTCCGGACGAGAGGGTCTGAGTACCGCACAGGCAAACCAAAACCGGGAACAGTTCGGTAAAAATCAGCTGGCACAGAAAAAGAAGAAGCCAGTCTGGATGATTTTTCTCGAACAGTTCAAAGATTTTCTGGTTATCATCCTGATTATTGCTGCTATTATCTCTGCAATTACCGGAGAACTGGAAAGCACCATTGTCATTTTGGTTGTCATCACCATGAATGCGATTTTGGGCACCGTGCAGACGGTCAAAGCGGAAAAATCGCTGGACAATTTGAAATCGCTGTCTGCTCCGCATGCAAAAGTTCTGCGAGATGGTACAACGGTTTTGCTCCCAGCAGCAGAATTGGTCGTTGGTGATGTCATTTTGCTGGAGGCTGGCGACCAAGTTCCGGCAGATGCTCGTATTTTAGAGGCTGCATCGTTGCAGACCAATGAAAGTGCACTGACAGGTGAAAGTACCAACGTAGAAAAAGAATGCTGTGAGATTCCGCAGGAAGTTCCGTTGGGCGACCGGAAGAATATGGTTTATTCCGGCGGTTTTGTCACCTATGGACGGGGTGTCTGTCTGGTCACGAATGTGGGCATGGAAACAGAAGTCGGAAAGATTGCAGCATTGATGCAGAACGCTTCGGAACGCAGAACGCCTTTACAGCGGACACTTGACCAGTTCGGCCAGAAACTGTCGATTGCAATTTTGGTCATTAGTGCGATTGTCTTTCTGTTGGAATTGTTCCGTGTCGATGTTCTGAACTTCGATAGCATTATGAATGCTCTGATGTTTGCGATTGCTCTGGCAGTTGCAGCCATTCCGGAAGCCCTCAGTTCCATTGTTACCATTGTGCTTTCGTTCGGAACACAGAAGATGGCAAAAGAACACGCCATCATGCGAAAGTTGCAGGCAGTCGAGGGATTAGGCTCTGTTTCTGTTATTTGTTCGGATAAAACCGGAACACTGACCCAGAATAAAATGACTGTTCGGAAAATCGTTGCCCATGGACACAGCGTTGCAGAAGAAGATGTGAATCTGGAAAACGATGATGAAAAGTGGTTGATTATCGCATCTGTTCTGTGTAGTGATGCAACCTGTCAGGGAGAAACTGAAATTGGTGACCCAACAGAAACAGCATTGATTCGCTTTTCTCAGAAAAACGGTATGCAGGCAGAAGACCTCCGCAGCCAGTATCCTCGTCTTGCAGAAATTCCGTTTGATTCTGACCGAAAATTGATGTCCACCTTGAACCAGACCCCACAGGGAAAGATTCTCTTCACAAAGGGTGCAGCAGATGTTCTGACAGAACGGATGCTGATTACTACGGAAGAAAAGGAAAAGATTCACAAGCAAGTGGAAGCCCTCTCCAAACAGGGGCTGCGGTTGCTCTGCTTTGCAGGAAAGCCATTCGATGGCGATACTATCTCGCTGGAAGACGAAACAGACTTGCAATATATGGGCTTGATTGCCATGATGGATCCGCCACGTCCGGAATCAGCAGAGGCAGTTGCAGCCTGCAAGGCAGCAGGAATTAAGCCAGTTATGATTACAGGCGATCACGTTGTAACTGCTGCGGCAATCGCAAAGGAAATCGGCATTCTGGAGCAGGAAACCGAAGCGGTAGAGGGTTCTGCATTGGATGCCTATACAGATGAACAGCTGGTGGACTTTGTCAAGGATAAGTCCGTTTATGCCCGTGTTACTCCAGAACACAAAATCCGGATTGTACGGGCTTGGCAGGCTCGAAATTGTATGGTTGCCATGACAGGGGACGGCGTAAACGATGCTCCAGCACTGAAACAGGCAGATGTCGGTGTAGCGATGGGCATTACCGGAACGGAAGTTTCCAAAGATGCTGCAGCAATGGTTCTGACAGACGATAACTTTGCAACGATTGTCAAGGCAATTGAAAACGGTAGAAACCTCTATGAAAATATCAAGCGTGCCATCTTGTTCCTGCTCTCCGGTAACTTGGCAGGAATTCTGGTCGTGTTGGCTTGTGCTCTTGCTGGACTGGGGCAGCCGTTTGCAGCAATTCACTTGCTCTTTATCAACCTCTTGACGGACTCTCTGCCAGCAATCGGCTTGGGCTTAGAACCGCATCAGGCAAGCGTTATGCGGAAAAAGCCCCGTCCTGCAAATGAATCCATTCTGACAAAACCATTCTTGATTTCCGTGGGATATTCCGGCTTGATTATCGGAATTATGACTTTTCTTGCTTATGTGCTCGGTAGAAGTGAGGGTGGCGATTATCTGGGCATGACAATGGCGTTTGCAACACTCTGTATGTCCCGCTTGTGGCATGGCTTCAGCTGCAAGTCCGAAGAACCGGTACTGTTCCGGAAGCAGATGATTAACAACCCATTTGGCTTGATGGCATTCTTTGCCGGCATGATTTTAATCAATGCAGTTCTGTTAGTTCCGCCGTTGAAGAGCTTGTTCAGCATTGCCAGCCTGACTGGTTTGCAGTATGCATGGATTCACATTTTCAGCTTTGGTTCAATGATTCTGATTCAGATTGTGAAGTTTGTGAAATCTGTGGTGCAGCGGTCTGCATCGTAATGGCATATGAACAAAAATGTAAAAAAATTATGAATCCTCTTGACAAATCCGAACGAAGTGACTATAATAAAAGCATCTTAAAATTCTTAGAGCAAAGGCAAGTAACCTGCTGAGCGGCAACAGAGAGAGTCAGGGATGGTGGAATCCTGATATGGAAGCGGTATGGTGAATGGATTTGTGAGAAGCACAGGGAATCCAAAAAATTTGGTAGTAACTGTCGCCGTATGTCCTACGTTATCGGGATAAGAATATATCCGGTGGAAGTCCGGCGTATTCGGAAAGAGGGAAACAGCATTCCAGCAAAGTAGAATGATGTTTCTGAAATTGGGTGGCAACACGTTAAGGATTTTACGCCTGACGTCCCATAGCAGTGGGATGTCAGGCGTTTTTTGTTTTTTCTGCATCTCCATCAAGGACAATCGTGACTTTCATTTGACAATATAGAACAATATTCATCATTTTCTTATAAGGAGGAAAGCATATGCTTACACCATCATTGGAACAAGTGAAACAGCTTGCCAAACAGTACAATACCATTCCCGTTTTCTATGATTTCTCTGCGGACAATCAGACCCCCATCAATTTGTATCGGGCAATGTCTGAGGGAGCAAAAAATGCCTTTATTTTCGAGAGTGTGAACAACGGCGAACAGTGGGGACGGTATTCCTTTGTCGGAGCAAATCCGAAACAGGAAATTCAGATGCACGGCACAACGGCTTGCATTCTGGAAAACAACCAGAAGAAAACATTCATGGTGGAACATCCCATTCTGTTCCTGAAAGAACGAATGGCACAGTATTCCGCTCCGGTTTTGTCGGATGCACCGAATTTCACAGGCGGATTGATTGGCTATTTCGGATATGATACCGTGCGGTATCTGGAAAAGACCTTGGTGAATGTTCCGGAAGATGACATTCACATGCCAGACTGCGATTTGTTTTTATATGAAGAACTGGTTGCTTATGACCACCTGAAACACAACGGGATTGTGATTCAAAACTTGCACACAGATGGCAATTTGGATGCCCAGTATGCAGCAGCTCTCTGGAGAGCCGAAGAACTGGCACAGAAGATTCGCACTTATAACCCAACACCAAAGCCAACCTTGAAAACAGGAACTGCCATCGTACATTCCAATACGAGCAAGGATGCCTATATGGACATCGTTCGGCAGGCAAAGGAACACATCGTGAACGGCGATATTTTCCAGATTGTTCTTTCCCAGCGGTTTGAAATCCAGAATCCGCCGGATAGCTTTGATGTTTACCGGAAATTGCGGGTCAGCAATCCATCCCCGTATCTCTATTATTTCCATACACCAACTTATGATGTTGCCGGAGCTTCTCCGGAAATGCTGGCAAGCGTAAAGAATGGCACGATTCACAATCGCCCAATTGCCGGAACAAAGCCACGGGGCAAGACCAGAGAAGAAGATATGCAGAATGAAACCGATTTGCTGGCAGACCCGAAGGAACGGGCAGAACATACGATGCTCGTTGACCTCGGAAGAAACGATGTCGGTAAGGTTTCTGAATTTGGCAGCGTTTCCGTAACTCGCTATATGGTGACGGAACGGGCATCCAAGGTGATGCATTTGGTTTCGGATGTAGAAGGAACATTGCGGAAAAACTTGACTGCTTTGGATGCACTGATGGCAATTCTGCCAGCTGGAACACTTTCTGGTGCTCCAAAGGTACGGGCAATGGAACTGATTGACCAGTTTGAACCGAAAAAGCGTGGCTTGTATGGCGGTACGGTTGGTTATCTCGGATTCGATGGCAATATGGATACCTGCATTGCGATTCGGACAGTGCTCTTTACCAATCAAAAAGCATATGTACAGGCAGGAGCTGGCATTGTAGCAGACTCTGTGCCGGAAAATGAATACTATGAAACCGTAAATAAAGCATTGGCAGTCATCAATGCCATTAAGGAGGCAGCACAATGATTCTGTTTTTGGATAATTATGATTCTTTCACTTACAACCTGTATCAGTATATCGGGGAATTGTATCCAGATATTCAGGTAGTTCGGAACGATGAAATCACATTGGAAGAAATCGAAGCCATGCATCCGGATGCACTCTTGATTTCTCCGGGGCCGGGCTATCCGAAAGATGCTGGTATCTCGATTCCAGCAATTCAGAAGTTTGCCGGAAAGATGCCGATTCTGGGCATCTGCTTGGGACATCAGGCAATTGCAGAGGCATTCGGCGGAAAAGTTGTCAAGGCAGAACACCTCATGCACGGCAAAGCAAGCAACATTGCAATTGACAATCAGTCGGTTCTGTTTGCAGGGCTGCCGCAGGTGATTGCTTGCGGTCGCTATCATTCCCTGATTGTGGAAGAAGCATCGCTGCCATCTTGTCTGCGTATCACCGCACGGGATGAAAATGGACAGATTATGGCACTGGAACATACAAAGTTCCCGATTTACGGCTTGCAGTTCCATCCGGAATCCATTTTGTCGGAAGACGGAAAGGAAATCCTGATTCGATTCTTGAACCTGCTGCCGGGCGTTTCGATTCCGACCAAGCAGCAGACACCGCAGCAGCCGAAGAAAGCGTTGCTCCCGTATGCAGAAAAGGTTCTGAACGGCGAAAATCTGACCGAAACCGAAGCCATGGAAGCCATGGATTTGATTATGAGCAATGCGGCAACTGATATTCAAATTGCAGAATTTCTCACCGCTCTGCGAATGAAGGGCGAAACCATTGAAGAAATTACCGGATTTGCAAAGGGTATGCGGGCAAAGGCAAAGACCGTTCCCAATTGCAAGGATGCAATTGATATTGTCGGAACGGGCGGCGACTGCTCGAACTCGTTCAACATTTCTACCACTTCTTCCTTCATCATTGCAGCAGCTGGGGCGAAGGTTGCCAAGCACGGCAACCGCAGCGTGTCCAGTAAGAGCGGTGCAGCGGATGTGTTGGAACGGCTCGGTGTAAAAATTCAGACTACACCGGAACAGGCTGCTAACTGCATTCACGAAATCGGCATTTCATTCCTGTTTGCACAGAGCTATCACGGTTCAATGAAATACGTTGCCAAATCAAGAAAAGAAATGGAAACTCGTACCGTATTCAATATTTTAGGACCGCTTGCAAATCCGGCTGAAACCGATTATATTTTGCTGGGCGTTTATAGCGATGACTTGATTCCGGTGATGGCAAAGGTACTTTGTGGTCTGGGCATTCGTCATGCAATGGTCGTACACGGAGAAGATGGATTCGATGAAATTTCAATCTCCGCTCCGACAAAGGTTGCAGAAATCAAGGATGGCGGTATTTTTGAATACACCATCACACCGGAACAGTTCGGTTTGCCGATGGCAGAAAAGGAAGAAGTTGTGGGTGGTTCGCCGGAAGAAAACGCACTGATTACACAAGGTATTTTGGATGGAACGATTCGGGATGCAAAGCGGAACATCGTTTTGCTGAATGCTGGCTGTGCTCTGTATGTGGTTGGTCAGGCTGGCAGTATCGGCGATGGCGTTGCACTGGCAGCAGAAATGATTGACAGCGGTGCAGCACTGGCAAAGTTAGAGGAACTCAAGCAGTTTACCAATGCTCTGGCATAAGAAAGGAGCAGGCTTATGATTTTAGATGAAATTGTTGCAAAGCGGAAAGAACAGCTTGCACGGGAATTACAGAGAACCGACCGGGAAACCATGCGGAAACTGGCATTGCGGACGGAACGGGAAGTATATTCATTTCCGGATGCTCTGAAAACCGGACGGCTTTCCATTATTGCAGAAGTCAAGAAAGCGTCGCCCTCGAAGTCGGTTATCTGTGCAGACTTTCATCCGGTCGAGCAGGCAGCTGCTTATGAACGTGCTGGAGCAGATGCGATTTCCTGCCTGACCGAGGAACATTATTTTCAAGGCAGCAGCGACTATTTCCGGGCGATTCGAGAGGCAGTTTCCATTCCGATGCTGCGGAAAGATTTTATCATTGATACCTATCAAATTGATGAAGCACGGGTCATGGGAGCAGATGCTATTCTGTTGATTGCAGCCATTTTGGACGCTCCAACCATGCGGCATTTTTATGAATATGCAACGGAATTGGGACTGCATTGTCTGTTTGAAGCACACAATGAAGCGGAAATGGAGCAGGTGCTTGCTTGTGGTGCAAAAATCTGCGGCATCAATAACCGCAACTTGAAAAATTTTGTGGTTGATTTAAAGACCACAGAACGACTGGCAGCAATGGTTCCGAAAGATTGCATTTTGGTTTCGGAAAGCGGCATGCAGACGCATGAAGATTTGGCAGCTGTCCGCAAATATGGAGCAGATGCGGTATTGATTGGAGAGACTTTAATGCGGAGCGGAGATGTTGCCGTTGCCATGCAACAGCTGCGGGAGAACTTATGAAGATTAAGTTTTGTGGAATCCGGCGGCTGGAGGATGTTGCAGCCGTGAATCTCTGCCAGCCGGATTATATGGGTATGATTTTAAGCGGTGGTTTTCGCCGGAGCATTTCTCAGGAGCAGGCACAACGCTTGGTGCAGGAAAAATCGGCTGCAATTGCAGCGGTTGGGGTATTCGTAAATGAATCATCAGAAACCATTTGCCGCATGGCAGAGCAGTTGCACTTGCAAGTGATTCAATTGCATGGCAATGAATCGGCAGAGCAGATTCAAACCTTGCAGCAGAAAACCGGCTTGCCCGTCTGGAAAGCCCTCCGCATTGGCACGCTGGAGGAGCTCGAAGCCGCCGGAACAAATCCGGCAGACTGCCTGATTCTAGAGGGAAAGACAGGTGCAGGCATTGGCGGAACGGGTGTTTGTGCAGACTGGGAGCTGCTCGCCCGACACAGCTGGAATCGTCCGTTTTTTCTGGCAGGCGGGTTGCAGCCGGAAAATGTTTTGGAAGCAATTGCAACGGTTTCTCCCACGGGCGTGGATTTTTCCAGCGGCATTGAAGAGGATGGCGTAAAATCACTGAGAAGAATGAAACAATTGATGACATTGATACGAGGAGCGTAGAATTATGGGTAAAGTAGGAAGATATGGAATATTCGGCGGACAGTATGTTCCCGAAACGGTCATGAATGCGGTACACGAATTGGAAACCGCCTATGAAGAAGCAAAGGCAGACCCGACTTTCTGGGAAGAATACCGCACACTCTGTCGGGATTATGCAAACCGTCCATCCCTGTTGTATTATGCAGAACGGATGACAAAGGACTTGGGCGGCTGCAAAATCTACCTGAAGCGAGAAGATTTGAACCACACGGGTGCACACAAAATCAATAACGTATTGGGTCAAATTCTGCTGGCAAAGCGGATGGGCAAAAAGCGGATTATTGCGGAAACGGGTGCTGGTCAGCACGGCGTTGCAACAGCAACCGCTTGTGCCCTGTTTGATTTGGAATGCGAAGTCTTTATGGGGAAAGAAGACGTGGAACGGCAGAAGCTGAATGCTTACCGGATGGAACTGCTGGGAGCAAAGGTTCGCAGCGTTGACAACGGAACAGGTACGCTGAAAGATGCTATCAACGAAGCAATGCGGGATTGGGTCACCAACATTGACACCACTTATTATTTGATTGGCTCGGTAATGGGGCCGCATCCGTATCCGATGATGGTTCGGGATTTCCAGAAGATTATTGGCGAAGAAGCAAAGCAGCAGTTGCAGGAAAAAGAAGGCGTGCTGCCGGATTGTGTGGTTGCCTGCGTTGGCGGCGGATCGAATGCAATGGGTATGTTCTATGATTTCATCCCGAATAAAAGCGTTCGGCTGGTTGGTGCAGAAGCTGCCGGAAAAGGTGTGGATACTGCTCTGCACGCTGCAACGATTGCAAAGGGCAAGCTGGGAATCTTTCACGGCATGAAGTCCTACTTCCTGCAAAATGATGAAGGACAGATTGCACCGGTATTTTCGATTTCTGCCGGACTGGATTATCCGGGCATTGGACCAGAGCACGCAAATCTTTATAAAACCGGACGGGCAGACTATGTTGCCATTACAGACGAAGAAGCTGTTCAGGCGTTGGAATACCTGTCGAAAAAAGAGGGTGTCATTCCGGCAATTGAATCGGCACACGCTGTTGCAGCTGCAATGAAGATTGCACCGACTATGAGAAAAGACCAAATTATGATTATCTGCCTGTCCGGTCGTGGGGACAAGGATATGCAGCAAATCGCACAATACAGAGGAGTGAAGATTGATGACTGAGAATCGAATTGACCGCACTTTGCAGGCATTAAAACAACAGGGGAAAAAGGCACTGATTCCATTTGTAACAGCTGGACACGGCGGATATGACCGTACGGAACAGCTGGTATTGCAGATGGAAAAAGCCGGTGCAGATATTATTGAACTGGGCGTTCCATTTTCTGACCCGATTGCAGAAGGCCCTGTCATTCAGCACGCCAGCGAACAGGCTTTGAAGCAGGGAACAACCTTGGCAGGTATTTTTGAGCTGGTTAAGCGGCTGCGGAAAAAAACCGATATGCCGTTGCTGCTGATGATGTATCTGAACACGATTTTCTCTCATGGAACAGAGGAATTTTTCCGCACCTGTCAGGAAATTGGCATTGATGGGGTCATTGTGCCGGATATGCCGTTTGAAGAAAAGGACGAGATTCAGGGCAGTGCTGACAAGTATCATATTCACAACATCAGTTTGGTAACACCGGCAAGTGAAGGTAGAATTCAGATGATTGCAGAGGATGCAACCGGATTCCTGTATTGTGTTTCCTCGAATGGTGTAACGGGTATGCGGACAAAATTCCAGACAGATTTCTCTGCATTCTTTACGCCGATTCATAAGTATGCAAAGATTCCGTGCATGGTTGGGTTTGGAATCTCCAGCCCAGAAGCTGCAAAGCAGATGAGCCAGTATTGTGATGGGGTCATTGTGGGCAGTGCCATTGTCAACATGGTTGAACAGTATCAGGAACAAGCACCAGAAAAGGTGTATGAATTTGTAAAATCCCTGCGGACAGCACTGGACGAATAAACGGTGATTTAATTTTTTAAGTAACAAGCAGGCAAAATCATGAAATTCGCCTGCTTGTTGTTTTAATTTTACTGTAGCAATGCGACGATACAGAAAAAAACAAAATTCGAGGATTTTTTTGAAAAAACGCTTGACAAATACAGCGGAATGTGATATACTATATAAGTCGTCATGAGTAAGACGCAAAACAATCTGAAAGAAGTTCAGAAAAATTTTTTTGAGAAATTTGAAAAAAAGACTTGACAAACACAAAAAAGTGTGATATAATAAATAAGTCGCTGAACGACAGAGGACAAAATCAAATATTGGGGTGTCGCCAAGTGGTAAGGCAGCGGACTCTGACTCCGTTATTCCGAGGGTTCAAATCCTTCCACCCCAACCAAATGAAAACCAGATGCAATGCATCTGGTTTTTTGTTTTTCAAGTATCGTACTGGGATGTTGATTCTTGTGCATGTGAAATTGGAATATGAAAAAGAAAAAGCGTATCCGCAAATGGAATGTTCAGCGGACACGTTTTTTGATTAACAATCAGATTGACTCTGTTTCATTGCTAAAACTGAAGCTTGTGGAGAAGTCCAACTTGAACGGGTCATACTTTTTGAGTGCCCGGTCACTCTGCTGGTCGATGTAAAGCGTTTGCCATTTCTTTTTTGTCATTGGTAAAAGTATCTGAGTACTTTTTAAAGGCACAGTTTTCAATGAAACACGACATAGAAACAAGAAAAAAGCGTATCCGCAAATTTGTACTGCGGACACGCTTTTTGATTAACAATCAGATTAACTCTGTTTAATTGCTGGAACTGGAACTGGAGCTTGTGGAGAAGTCCAACTTGAACGGGTCATACTTTTTGAGTGCTCGGTCACTCTGCTGGTCGATGTTCAAAGCGTTTGCCATTTCCTTCTTGTCATCGGTGAAATTATCCCAATACTTTCTGGAGGCAACCGCTTTCATCTGGTCTTCTGTCCAGAGGTCATCGTCTGTCATTCGCTTGGTGATGTCGAACCGAACAATCAAATAATAAGCTTCGTCATCTTCTACGATAAACGGAACATTCGTCTTTGCATCGTTGAAAATCGCTTCATAGGCTTTCTTAGACGGTGTATAGTTGATGGAATCTTCGTTGTCCTTGTCCTTTTCATCCGTTGTGGAAACCTTTGTGATAATGCTTTCGTTTGCATACGGTGCAGTAGTCGTGGTGGTTTCTGTGGTATCAGAACTTTCTTCCTCTGTTGCACCGGAAACGGTTGTGGTTGTTGTTTCATCGGAACTGTCTGCATCTGCTGCTGCACGTGTTACGGTTTCTTCGGTGTCTGCAGTGGTTTCTGCTTCGGAATCCGATTCTGCATCTGCTGCAACAGTTGTAACAGTAGTTGTTTCTGCGGAAGTGGTTGTTGCAGTCGTTGCAGTGGTGGTTGCTGGAATTTCATTTCCGTTTTCATCTGTTGCAGAAGTTGCGGTTGCAGCAGCAGCTTCTTCGGAAATAGAAGTCACATAAGCGTTGTATTCTTCCTGAATGGTGTCCATTTTGTCGTTGATGGCATCTTCATCCTTCAGCGTTTTCAGAACACTCAGGTAATCTTCTACCATGCTCTTCATTTCTTTTTTGCCGTCATCCTTTAGCAAGTCGCCATTGCCATCTTTCAGGTCGAAAGTGATGTAACGAACACGAGCATCATTGTCTTCGTAGTATTCTTTCAGTTCGTCTTCCGTAACGCCTTTTTCGCCATCTACACCATAATAATGCTGGAACAATTCCTGTTCTTTATAAGTAGAGAGGAAAATGTCCTGAACGGAGGATTCTGCAATTCCGTTCTTTTCAAAGGTTTTGCCGCTGCTGTCCCAAGCAGAGCTGATGTAGTTCTTCACCTGATTGGTCTGTTCGGTGCTCAGTTCCAGACCCTTTGCATCAAAGTCTTTCTGAATCGCAACGAATTCCTTGCAATATTCCATCGTGCGGTCTTTGATCCAAGTTTCTGCATCTTTGCCGTCAATCGTCTGTGCCTTTACCACTTCTTCATCGGTGGTGTCCAAGTCAGAATTCTGTTTTTGAATGGTGCTGGTTGCTTCGGTATAAGCCTGATAAGAATAGTAGATGTAAATACCAGCTTTGATTTTTACGCCGTCAATTGTCAGCGGGTAAGCAAGTGCCTGATTGCCGCACCCAACACAGGAAACAGCAGCCGCAGCAGCTACAACCGTAGCCGCAAGTTTTTTCCATTTAATCATGGTTTCTCGTTCCTCCGTTTACACGAATCCTTCGATTCTGTGTGTATTTTTTCCCATCCAAACAACTTTTTTGGAATAGGACAATATAAAAGTAGTATAGCACACGGCTGAAACTTTGTCAAGGTTTTCTCTGTTTTTCTTATGTAGATCAAGTTTCATAGATAATTCTTGAAATGCAGGTGGAATTAATGAGGCAATTGAGCATGATATTAGAAATCGAACATTTTATTTGAAAATTTTTATTATAAAAATTCACAGAATTATCATTAATTTTTATTGAGAAAATGATATAATTTAATTAATTGTAGCAATAATATGAATTTTATATTGAACAACTATAAGCCGTTTTTAACTGATGAAGAAATTCTATCTGATATCAAGCAAGTTGCTTTAAATTTGAATATCGATTACATTTCAATAAATACATACAAAAAGTATGGGAAGTTTTCTCAATGTGCCATTCAGAATCATTTTGGGACTTGGAAACATACACTATTGTTAGCTAATTTACGAACTGAACGAACCTCTAAGGAACTAAAACTAATCTCTGATGAGGAATATTTTTCTGATGTGAGAAGGGTTGCTAATTTACTGGATTCTGAAACTGTAAAATATAATGATTATAAGAAATATGATAAATATTCTATTGAATATATTTTTAAACGATTTTCAAGTTAGAAAGATTTTTTAGTTCGTGCTAAATTGAAACCAACAGGTTTTTCAAAGGAAAAAATACCTGATGAAGATTTATTTGCAGAAATCGAGCGAATGTGGATTGAGTTGGGTCGACAACCTACTTCAACTGATATAATTAAAACAAATATCTCTAAATATTCTATAGACACATTTAAGAGACGTTTTGGTGGATGGCGTAAAACTTTAGAAGCATTTATATCATACATCAATTTAGAGGGCAGAACCTCATCTTTAGAAATTTCTGATTCAAGACAAGAAATACAAAAGGAAGTTATTATGGAAAAATCTTCTGACGATACTGCTGATACTGCAAATAAGCGTTCAAAGAAGTCTGTTCACATAACTACAAGAAATGTCAATGCCCGACTCCGATATCAAGTTTTAAAAAGAGATCATTATAAATGTTGTTCTTGTGGAGCTTCGCCTGCTAAAGGTTCTGCTGTAGAACTTGAGGTTGATCATATTATTCCATGGGCAGATGGCGGTGAAACAGTATTAGACAATTTGCAGACATTATGCAGTATATGTAATAATGGTAAAAGTAATATTTTATGAATTGTAAATTTATTATATTGAAATATCAAAACTAATCGAAAAGTTATATAAAGCGACTAAGAGCAATCTTGGTCGCTTTGTTAATCTAAACAACTTGGTAATTTACAAAAATAAAAGCAGTTGCGTTTAGATGACATAAAAAACATACAAAAATAGTTGAAAAATTTTATATGCTATGCTATACTGAAACCATTGGAAAAATTTCTGAGGGAAAAGGAGTCAGGATGATGAAACGAAATGCATTACAAGCGGCATTGCTGGCGGCAGTCATGGGTGTGGTATCTATGCCACATACAGTACTTGCAGCAGATGCCCCATCGGAAGCAGCAGCGGCAGTAAATACGTGGATTGGGTATCAGCTGCGGGACGATGCCGGACAGTATTTGACGGTTGCCAACGGAGCAGCGGAAACAGGTAGCCGGATTCTTTCATATGCAGCGAATGGTGTTGCAGCGTATAATATCTGGTACTTTACAGAAACGGGGACGGGCACTTATACCTTGAAATCCTCGCTCAGTGAGGGAGAATTTTATGCAACAGCTTCTGACCGACAGACGTTGGAACTGCAATTGCAACAAGATGGTATGCAGCAGCAGTTTACTTGTACTGAAGTGGGCATGAATCGCATTCACTTGCAGCAGAATGAAACAGATTTTGGAACATATACATTAGAGCCAGTCACTTGGCTGAAGCCGGGCGATGTCAACCGAGATGGAGTTGTGAACGTGCTAGATTTGGCACTGGCAAAACGCTTGATATTACAGGGTGGAAGTTCGGATTTCTGTGTAGCTGCCTTGGCAGATGTGGACGGAAATGGAACACTAGATGCAGCAGACCTTGCAGCGTTGCAGGGCTTTTTGATGCAGCGGCAGACTGCATTTCCAGCAGAAACCGTAACACTGCCGGAAAATACGATTTTCCCAGTGGTTGAACCGGAACAGACAACGACCACAACAAGCATTACAACCACAACCACAGCACCAGAAGAAACCACTACGACAACGGCAACGACAACCACGACCGATTCCAAACAGACTTTGACGATTGCAGATATGCCGGCAAGCTATCAGTCTGCTGCGGATTGGATTTGGACAAATCGAGTAGAACGGGAACAGTCCACCGTTCGCCGAAATACCTTGTTTGACCAGATTATTGCCGGAAAGGGCGAACTGCATTATGTTGTTCGCTGGCAGTCCTATAAAACCGTATCGCTGGAACAGCGGAAACAGTTTGAAAAATTGGTGGAAGATAGCATCAACGCTTGGACAGACTGGTTGAAAGATTATGAAGATTGGCCATATGACCATATTACCGTGAAAATTGTTGGCTGGGCAGTTTTAGACCGGAATTGTCTGCTGGATTTGCAGCCGGATGAAGTGGTCTATGATTCTTTGATTAGCGATTACGACAGCAGCGGTGACACATCCAACGGTCATGAAACCATTCCGGATAAGCTGCCGAGTGCACCAACAGACCTTTCCCGCATGGAGCACTTTATGGATACCAGCTATGTTTATCCGGGCGAACGGTTTGACATGTATCTCTGGGCAACGCAGGGCTTCCCGTCTATTGGCGGATGCGGCGGCGACTGGGGACAGCGATTGTCAGATGATGCCTATTTGAATATGCTGGATGGAACGGGTTTGCACGTGCTGGAACATGAATTGGGGCATGGATTCGGAATGACAGACTTCTATGGTGGAGAAGGGGAACTGGATGGATTCCCACCGGGAGGATTCCCGGGCGGTTCTTCGCTGATGATGGCAGGTTCTTCTATGCAGATTACCGACTTTGATGGCTGGATGCTGCGGTATTTCTGGGATAAGATTCACTTGGAAGAGGGAAGATTTTCGTATTAAATAAAATTTGTGAAGATGAAAATGAGATAGAAAAACGCACATTATCAGAATGAAAGATTCTGGCGGTGTGCGTGTTTGTTTATCGTTCAAATAATTCATTATGGCTGCCGGTTCGGGTGAGATACAGAAAGAGTGTATCTTCTGCAATTTCATAAATGAGAAGCCAATCGGGTTGAATGTGGCATTCCCGACATCCAGCGTAATTTCCTGTTAAAGCATGGTCACGGTTTTTTTCTGGAAGTGGAATGCCGTCTGCCAGTTGCTGCAAGACTTTATTCAGCAAGTCTAAATTTTTGTTTTGCTTTTGTGCCTTTTTTAAATCTCGTTTAAATTGTGTGGTTGGTTTTAAGGTGTATTTCATTGCAGCAAGTCCTTCATCATAGTATCAACATCTGTATATCCCGGGTATCGCTCAGGATGTTGCTTCATTTCGGAAACTTCTTTTAAAGCTGCTGCTGTTTCTTCGTTCGGAATAGAAGATTCTGTTTGAAAGCTATGAATGAAGAGCAGCAGTGCTTTCAGCTGTGTTTCTGTCAATGTATCTAATTCTTGCATCAATTGTTCTTTTGTACTCATAGAGATTCCTCCTTATATAAAAAGCAATCTGAAATCCATTCTATCTATTTGTAGTATAGCAGAATGATAGAAAAAAGTCAAGAAATGCAATCTTTTTTGACAGAAAAATCTCCGCACATTTCCGCCTGTTTCTGCATATCATACAGAAGCAGGCGGTTTTTCAATCCGCTGATAAAAGGAGGACGCTGATATGTGTGGAATCACTGGAATGGTCACTTGGCAGGAAGATGTTGCCCGATATCAAGCCGATTTAAAACGAATGCAGGCAGTTTTAAGCAATCGAGGCCCTGACCAGCAAGGGATTTATCAAGATACCCACTGTGCAATGGCACACACTCGGCTGGCAGTCATTGACGTGGAACGGGGAAAACAGCCGATGACACGGCAGACTGCAACCGAAACCTATACGCTGGTTTATAATGGAGAACTCTATAATACACCGGAACTGCGGGAAGAATTACAAAAAGAAGGAGCAGTTTTTACTACACACTGTGATACAGAAGTGGTTTTACAGGCATACTTACACTGGGGAGCAGCTTGTACAGAGCGGTTCAACGGAATTTTTGCGTTTGTAGTCTGGGAGCAGCAGGCACAGCGGCTATTTCTTGCCCGTGACCGAATCGGTGTGAAACCATTGTTTTATGCGGAGATTCCCGGCGGATTGGTTTTTGCATCCGAAATTAAAGCACTATTGCAGCATCCAGCAGTGCCACATACCATAGACAAACATGGGATTGCACAGATTCTCCTGCTAGGCCCTGGACGGTCTGCCGGCTGCGGTGTTTTTCAGACGATCAAAGAAGTGAAACGGGCACATTGCGGCTATGCAACAGAAACTGGAATTTTTCTTGCACCTTACTGGAAATTACAGGCAAAACCGCACACGGATAACATGGAACAGACGATTGAACAGGTGCGGGAGTTGGTGAAAGATGCTGCAACCCGTCAGATGGTTTCCGATGTTCCCATTGGAACATTTTTGTCCGGTGGTTTGGATTCCAGCTTGCTTTCTTCGCTTGCCAATCAGGTATTGAAGAAACGGGGAGAAGTGCTGCATACGTTTTCCGTAGACTATAAAGATAATGACCGCTATTTTCAGAAGAGCCACTTCCAGCCGAACAGTGACCCAGATTATATTCGTGCGATGATGGATTATCTGCGATGTCAGCATCATTGGACGGTTCTGGATACGCCACAGCTGGCAGCTGCTTTGATTCCAGCAATGCAGGCAAGAGATTTGCCGGGCATGGTAGATGTAGACAGTTCCCTCTATTTATTCTGCGGAGCAATTAAGGAGCAGGTAACCGTTGCCCTTTCCGGCGAATGTGCCGATGAACTATTTGGCGGATACCCTTGGTATCGAGATCCAAATATTCGGGAGCGAGATGGATTCCCATGGGCACAGAGTACCGATTATCGGATGCAGTTCCTGCGAGAAGAGTTTGCAAAGCAGATTGACGGGGCAGCGTTTGTATCGCAGGCATATCAGGAAACGATTCAACAGGCAGATACATTGCCGGAAGATACTCCGTTGGAACGTCGTATGCGGCAAATGATGCTGTTGAACTTGGACTGGTTTATGCAAACGCTGTTAGACCGGAAAGACCGGATGAGTATGGCGAACGCTTTGGAAGTGCGAGTGCCGTTCTGCGATTATCGGATTGCAGAATATCTTTATAATGTGCCGTGGGAGATGAAAGAGTACAAAGGCTATGAAAAAGGATTGCTCCGAGCAGCAATGCAGGACTATTTGCCGGAGAAAGTGCTCTGGCGGAAAAAAAGTCCGTATCCAAAGACCCACAATCCGAATTATTTGCAGGCAGTACGAGCAATGCTTGCGGCGATTTTGCAAGATCCAAAAGCACCGCTGTTCCAGTTGGTGAAACGAGAAGCAATTGAACAATTATTATTACAGCCAAGCGGTGTGCAGTGGTATGGGCAGCTGATGGCATATCCGCAGACAATTGCTTATTTCGTGCAGATGAATGCGTGGTTGCAAGCGTATGATGTGAAAATCGTCGAATAAAGGGTTGTTTTTCGGTCAAAAAAGGAGCGGAGCGTTTCTCTTTGGGGAGGGGAAACGCTCTTTTTATGGATTTTTCACAAATCATCGACAAAAATAGAAGAGAATCTTCTGCATCAAGTAGCATTGACAAACTGAAAAAGGTATGATATAATAATAAAGCTGTCGCACGAGGAAAGGCGGCGTTAAGGGACACGAAAGAGTGTGGAAAACCGGAAGCGGAAAGCTGAGGAACACCGATGCAGGGAGCAGGGTGCAGCGAAGCGGAAGGGGAGCGAAACTTAACGAAAGCTTAGACGTGAGGGAGCGAAGAAAAGATTGTATGCATTTCGTTGAGGATGCCTAGGAAAGAATAGATTGAAAAGAACAGAAAGAGATTTCAGTTCACAATTTATTTACTTGACAAAATCGAAGAGATGTGATATAATAAAGAAGTTGCAGCGGAGAAATGAGAATTTCGGAAATGCGACGAAGAGAACAGAGTCTGGCAGAACTTCATGAAATGTTAAAAACATTCACAAAAAGTTCACTTGACAAAAGTTCGAAAGTATGATATAATATAAAAGTTGCAGCACGAAAGTGAGGCAATGAAAAAAAGTTATATCAAGTACGGTATCTTGAAAATTGAACAATGCACTACAAGTACAAAAGACCCTTGAAATTCAAGAGAGCGTCAGAGAAGACGATAAAAAACACAAACAAGTCAGTGAGTAACTGACAGGATCGATATAAACAGCATTTGCTGTGTATATACAACTTTACTAAAGAGTTTGATCCTGGCTCAGGACGAACGCTGGCGGCACGCCTAACACATGCAAGTCGAACGGAGAAAATGATTTCGGTTATTTTCTTAGTGGCGGACGGGTGAGTAACACGTGAGGAACCTGCCTCTGAGAGTGGGATAGCTTCTGGAAACGGATGGTAATACCGCATAACATAGTGAAACCGCATGATTTTGCTATCAAAGTATTTCGCTCAGAGATGGCCTCGCGTCTGATTAGATAGTTGGTGAGGTAACGGCTCACCAAGTCGACGATCAGTAGCCGGACTGAGAGGTTGAACGGCCACATTGGGACTGAGACACGGCCCAGACT
>ENA-OPCL01000803-OPCL01000803.1-human-gut-metagenome-genome-assembly--contig:-NODE-803-length-25636-cov-3.773856_pt1 | contig 25636 bp, 33 predicted proteins | sample MGYA00241251_ERZ501482 | MGnify/ENA primary metagenome ERZ501482 (study PRJEB25962, sample SAMEA2042581) | human gut metagenome | biome: human gut; feature: human-associated habitat; material: faeces... | reverse complement strand
AGAGTGCCAAATCTTAGGACCGTAAAAACCGCCACACTCGCCACAGACGATTTTGGCTGTGAATATATTGCCGCTGTGATAGCGTTTTCCCAGTTCTTTTCTCCTTGCCATTTCCGCCTGCACCAATTCAAATTCCTCTGGTGAAATAATTGCAGGGTGGCTCTCTTCCACATAATATTGAGGCACCTCACCCTCATTCACTTTGGTCTTTTTCGTAAGAAAATCCACAGTAAATTTCTTTTGCAGCAGAGCAGAACCCTTGTATTTTTCATTGGTCAGAATGCTTTTCACCGTACTGAGATGCCATTGTTCTTTCCCAGATGGTGTCGGAATGCCTTTTTCAATCAAAATACAAGCGATTTTATATGGCGTCATGCCCTCCATAAACCAGCGATAAATACTGCGAACGATTTCTGCCTCCTCCGGAACAATTTCCGGCAAGCCATCTGCTCCTTTTCGATACCCCAGAAAATGCTTGTATGGTAGACTTACTTTCCCATCGGCAAAACGCTTTCTCTGCCCCCAAGTTACATTCTCCGAAATGGAGCGACTCTCCTCCTGTGCCAGACTGGACATAATGGTGATCAACAGTTCACCTTTGGAATCCAGCGTGTAAATGTCCTCTTTTTCAAACACCACCCCATCGCTATCATAACGTATTGTATCGTTGAAAAGTGCCGAGTTTACGCCAAATTCGTATGTCCAAAAATGTGTATCGCTGCATATCGTATCCCCTCATTTTGTGGGTTCAAACACCAAATAAACGCCATGCTGAACGGATTTCTGTGTCCGAATCAGCATGGCGTTTGTTCATATATTCAATTGACTGTTCCAAGTGCCTGACTAATGGCATCGGAAGCTTTCGCTCTTGTTTCTGCAAAAATATGAGCGTAGATATTTTCCGTTGTGCGAGTATCACAATGTCCTAAATGTTCCGAAATCACCTTAACCGGAACTCCCATATTGATAAGGAGTGAAGCGTTTGCATGACGAAGGTCATGAATATGAATATTAGGAAAATCATGTTTTTTCAGCAGTTCTTTAAATGTTGTATTTACATAAGTGGAATTCATGTACTCTCCGTACTCGCCTATGAAAACCGTACCCCTGTCAATCCATCGATTTCCGATATCCTGCTTTCTATGCTCCTGCCATTCCATCTGCTCTGCCAGTGTTTCCATAACCTGTGGCGGTAGTGAAATTACTCTTGCACTGCTTTTCGTTTTCGGAGTACCAAGCTTGTACTGCCCTTTGCTACGATAAAGACTATATTTGACTGTCAGCGTGGAATTTTCAAAATCCACATCTGCCCAGTGCAGTCCTGTGATTTCACCTACTCGCATTCCTGTGAACAGCAGCACTCTGATAAGCCTTGTAAGCTGTGGATTACTGAATTCATTGATGATAGTCAGAAGTTCTTTGCATTGTTCTGCATTCAGATACGCTCGTTCCTTTGTATCTGTGTCCTTTGGTGTGGTGGCATTCATAACTGGATTTTTCAGCAACAATTCTTTCTTGACAGCCGTTGAAAAAATCGGAGAAAGTGCAGTGCGTACCCTTGCAATTGTGCCGTCCTCCAAACCGCCACTACTTTCCGCAAGTGTGAATGTCTGTTTCAGCGTCTTGCCACAAGCCTTTGAAACTTTTTCTGCTGTAGAACGCATCACAGCCTTACCATTCGCCATATCCCGCAGCGTATTCATATTTACTCCAGATTTTCGGGAAAGCGGTCTGCGATAGCCGTGAGCAAGCAAAGAAGTATCCTTTAAAATGTACATTTCACGCTTACTGCCGTGGCGATGCAGTTCATTGAACAGTGCGTCAATTCTTGCTGTGTTGATGTCTTTCAGCTTCATGTTTCCGATGTATGGCAGCACATAAGTTTCGAGAATATAACGGCTGGATTCCAGTGTATATTCTTTTAGCTTGTGGGGTGCAATCTGATCGTAGTACCAGTCAAATAACTCATGAAAGCGAATATTCTCATCAAGATTCGTCATGCCCCTGCATCGCTGCTCAAATTCATAGGCATATGCTCTCGCCAGTTTTTCTGCCTTACCCTCTGTTATTCCGTCAGGCGGTGTAAATGTGGTGGTCTTGCGTATCTGTTTCCCCGCCATATCATAGCCCATTGACACCATGATACGAAAAGATTTTCCTCGTTTCTTAATACTTGGCATTTTGTAGCCTCCTTTCAGATTTTGCCTTACTCTATATTCGCTCTGAATCGGCTGAAAGTCAAGTAATATTGCGGATTATCAGGTAGAAATATTGCTGAGAAATTTGTGCAGATTATTCTTCGGAAATAGTACTGTCCTCAATTTGTAAGCCACGCTTCTGCAACTGTTTCAGAATAAATTCTTCCACAAACTTCTGCAAATCCCAGATGAAATATCCTTCTATATTAAAATTGCCCACTTTACTTTTATCGAATTTCCCATTTAACACATTTCTGACCTGTGTGGATTTGAACTCCAGTTCCTCCAAAAATGCGTAGAAATCCTTGTCACTAAGCAGTGAATCCAAAAGTTTGATCAGTGGTGCGGTACTTTCAAAGCCCTCTGTATTTTTTGCATATTTCATGAGCGTGATTGCACTCTCTGATAAGCCCAATTCCTCATGCAGAGCCTTATTTTCCGAGCTGATACCTGTGAGCAGATAGTCAACAGATACATGAAAATACTCTGCAATTCGGATCAGGTTCTCCGGTGTCGGTTGTGTTGTTCCATTTTTATACAGACTGATGGTTTGCTGACGGATGCCGACATATTCGCCTAAAGCCTTGAGCGTGGTTTTCTCGCCTGTTTTTGGATGACATTCGAGCAGTTCTCTCAATATTGTTGGGAATGTTCCCTCGTATCCGGTTACTTGTTCAGCCATATGATTTTCTCCTTTGATTTTCGATTTACTTGAACTTCTCTAAATTGATTTCGCTTTCATTGACATTCTGTTTTGCTTGTGATATAATTATTATATCAGATGAAACGAAACTTGTCAAGATGAAACGGAGGAATTTTACAATGAAAGAAATGCAGAAACAACCGACAATGATGACTATCCGTGAAATTGCCGGAACAGGGCTGATGTCTGAACACGCTCTCCGAATAATGCTGAAAGCAGGAAAATTACCGGCAATTTTCATTGGTAAAAAAGCACTTATCAATTATGATAAGCTGTGTGAGGAATTGCAGGCATTAGAGGCGAATGTGGCAAAGCAGGAAGAGAACGATTTTTGGAATTAATCATATTGTTCAAGATGAAAGGAGGGGTGTATTTTGCTCAAGTTGAAACAAATGAAGATCTGGCTTTGCTGGAATTATATTGAAGTTAAGGGAAAGAAAACAAAAAAACCTGTTGCAGCCGGAGGCGGTGCGACAGGTACAAACAGCGAGTATCAAAAAACATGGGTAACATATGATGAAGCCATATTGGCAAAGCAACACATGAAAGCTGATGGCATTGGCTTTGTGATTCCGGAGGGGTATTTCTTCCTTGATGTCGACCATCAGGAACTGACAAATCCATTCGTACAGATGATGCTGAAACGCTTCAGTTCCTATGCAGAGATTTCTCCGAGCGGAAATGGATTACATATCTATGGTATTGCTGATATGACAAGGCTGCCTATGGCACAAGATAAAGACGGCAAACAGAAACTTGACAGACAATTCTATATGAAAAATCCGAACAATGGGATTGAATTGTATTTCGGTGGTCTGACAAACCGCTTTGCAACATTTACAGGCAATGTTGTGCATGATGTCCCACTTTGTGATTGCACCGAAGCTGTACTGACAACACTTGATAAAGATATGCGAAGAAGTCAACCGAGAAATTACAGTGCCAAGCGTGATGGTGACAGGGAAACTTTTGATATCATCTGCAACCTCCGTAAACAGAAGAATGGTGCAAAGTTTATCAAGCTATTTGATAAAGGAGATTTCAGCGATTACGGCAGTCAGTCAGAAGCTGACCTTGCTCTCTGCACGATGCTTGCTTTTCGTGCAGGAAATCATCCTGAAATGATTGATACGCTATTCCGTCAGTCTGCTCTGTATCGTCAGAAATGGGACAGAGCTGATTATCGTGAAATGACGATACAAAGAGCAATAGAAGCTTGTGGAGAACAATTTCATAAGAGTGTCATGCCACATCCTGATTGGATATCCTATAGCGAAAAGGGTATTCCTCGTATCTCTGCGACAAAGCTTGCAAAGGCAGTAAAAACAAAAGTGAAATATATTCTCGTCCGTGACAATGGCAAAGAAGGTGTGCGTGTATATGTCTATGAGCAAGGCGTTTATGTGTATTACGTTCCCGATATGTTCAAAGCCGTGATAAAAAATATCATTGCAAAATACGATGAAGATGTTGTCAGTATGGGGGCAGTACATGAAACATACGCAATTCTGACAACAGACCTCGACTATATATCTGAATCCGCATTGAATGCCCGTGAGGACATCATCAATTTTCAGAATGGGTTGCTTGTTGTGACTGCCACAGATGTTCATTTGATTCCATATACCCCCGATGTTCTAACAACCATTCAGATTCCCTGCAACTATACAGAGGAGTTGATCCCCACACCGAATTTCGACCGCTATCTTCATACGCTGACAAACGGCGATCGTGATGTACAGCAGCTTTTACTGGAATTTATGGGCGTGGTTCTCTCCAATATCAAGGGTTACAGAATGAAGAAATCTCTGTTCCTTGTTGGTGCAGGTGATACAGGTAAATCCGTTCTGAAATCTTTAACGGAGCGTCTGATTGGCAAAGGGAACTTTATCGGTATTGACCTCAAAGAAATCGAAGCCCGTTTTGGTACGGGTGCGATTTATGGAACAAGACTTGCAGGCAGTTCCGATATGAGTTTTCTCTCTGTAGATGAACTGAAAACATTCAAGAAAATAACTGGCGGTGACAGTCTGTTTGCAGAATTCAAGGGGCAGCAGGCATTTGAATTTACCTATGATGGTTTGCTATGGTTCTGTATGAATCGTCTGCCGAAGTTCGGCGGTGATGATGGTAAATGGGTATATGACAGAATTATGGTGGTGGAATGCAAAAATGTAATACCTCCTGAAAAACAGGACAAGCAACTCCTGGATAAACTGTATGCAGAGCGTGAGGGAATTGTCCGCAAAGCAGTTCTGGCAATTCAAAACGTTATTCGTAATGGTTACCGTTTTTTCGAGCCAAAGTCTGTAACCGTTGCAAGGGAGCAGTATATGAGTGATAATAATACAGTCGTCAGTTTCTGGAATGAGTGCATGGTGCAGAGAAACAAGATTTCTGATAAAGCCACAGTTGGTAAAATTTATGATGTCTACAAGGCGTGGTGTCAGGATAACAACAGTGGCTATGCCAAATCAGCAAAGGAGTTCAGAAACATCATTTCCGAGTATTTAAATACGTCTTATTCAAATCTGACTGTCCGTTCCAAGGCAGGAATCATATACCGAAACTATACACTTTCTGTAGATACCAAACAACAGTATTGCAGAATCTATGGGTTTGATGAAATTCTGTGGTGAAAGCCTACACCAACTACACCCAACTTACACCATAACTACACCTTGTAAAATCTCGTATTTTAGCCACAATTCTGCTCTTTGGTGTAATTGGTGTAGGTTCTGGCAACTTCTTAGATTCTGAAAAAAACTTTGAACCTTGTATCTGACATAGGTACAAAGTACAAGGTTTATTTTAGGAAAAGAGATTTCAGGAAAAACTACACCAACTACACCAAAAACACTGAAACCACGCAGAATAGCAGAAAAGTGTGGTGTAGGTTTGATGTAGGTAAGGTGTAATTAGTGCAGGTATGAAAGGGTGTGGTTAAAATGAGCAGTTTATCATCCGAATATCCACCAAAGAGAAAAGGAGGTGCAGTATGTTATTAAAACCGTCCGATTTATCTAATGCTGCCTATGACTGTCACATTATCATGGAAACATTGAAAGGAGAACCTGTACTGATATTAAAGAAAAAGACCGATTCTCCGATGAATTGGTGCGTTATACAGAGGTTCTCAACCTGTTTCTTTGCTACCAGAAAAGAAGCGATAGACTTCTGCGAAAAGCATGGTTGCAGCATTCCTAAGCCACCCCGAGGGGGCATAAAAATCGCTAAAAACGATTCATCTGCTGACCGTCTGGCAGCAGTACAAACAAAAACACATATTCAAACATGGTATTAACCCTGTTATGAACCGAAATTGTCTAAAAGTAAACTGAAAATAACAAAAGGAGAAATCACGCTATGTTACTGATAAAAGATTATTACAGAGTTGCATTTGAAAATCGCCTGAGAACCAATCAACTCGGTGATGTTGACGATTACAATCTCAAACTTGCAAAGCTGAAAAACAACAGCTATCCATTACCGTATAGTTTCAAGGGAGATTATACAGAACATCTTGCTCATGAAAATTTGTTCCGCCGTTTCGGAACAGTGATTCACACGGAAATTGAAGAAGGAACTGTGGTATGTATGGATGTTATGCCGGAACCTGAAATCATTGATGAGAACCAGTCTTATCCCTCTCCGCATGAAATGCGTTATCCATGTCTCCGCTGCCGTTCACACAAACTGGCAATGTTAGGAAAGATTCCATGCAGCTTCGTTGATGATACACGTTTTGACCTTGCAGGCTATGTTTACAGGGAAATCGGTCACTGTTTCGGTAGAGCGGAAGAAAATATATGCCTGAATGGTATCGGGCAGACTAAACCAAAGGGATTGCTCCATTCTGCTGAAATTGGTGTTACAGCAAGTACACTCACAGCAGATGCAGTTATTGAATTGTTCTTCAGTCTGGACAAGCAGTATCGCAAAAATGCGGTATGGGTGATGAATGACGAAACTGCTATGACACTTCGTATGCTGAAAGACAGTGCCGGAAATTTTCTCTGGAGAAGCACGGACGATACGATTTTCAGCCATACTGTTGTCATCAGCAACTACATTAACGACAGCACAATTGTCTTCGGAGACCTTTCTTATTATTGGCTTATTGAGCGTCAACCCCTTGCTGTACGCCCTCTAAACGAGCTTTACGCACAGGAAAGCTGTCTTGGTTTAGCTGCTTCGGAACGCATTGACGGCAAGCTGGTGCGTTCAGAGGCAGTCAAGCTGTTTAAACTGAATTAAAAGCGTTTTTTATTCTATTAGTCTATATGTCTAAACGCAGAATTACCCGTAAGATTTCGCAAAAGAATCTTACGGGTAATTTTATATTCAGTACCGATCATACCAAGCCGTAGTAAAAAACAGCGAAAGGTGTATTTTTCATTGTCGGTTCCCTTAACTGTTCCCACTCTTTTCTGTCTGTTTGTCATTTCACACAGCTTGGTGACAAGTTCTGTATAGGCTCTGATTTCATCAGAATCCTGCGTATAAGGAAACCATGGAAAGCTGATTTTCTCCACACTGGTTTTGACTGTAAGCGTATCTGTTCCGATTGCTTTTTTCAGCAGACTTGCTTTGCCTGCAATGATTTTCTCAAGCATTGTCAGTTTCTCGTCCGAAAGTGTATTTCTCGGAACAGAGATTGTAAAACGATCTGTGTCTGTTTCTCCGCTCTCCCAACCACGCTCTTTCAGATGATTGAGAAGTGTCATAGCATCAATATTATCGGAAATCGTCAGCGTTCCGTCACGTTCCAGAATGCAGTCGCCAATCTGATAGTTACAGGTTGGGACTCCCAGATAACGTGGAATTGTTCCAAGGATTTCTCCGATATGGTCGGCAAGTTCCCTGCGTGTTCTGTTTTGCAGATTGATTTTCATTTGAATTGTACCTCCTTGAATTTGGTAGGTACATTATAAATCAGGTTTGGGATAATAGCAATGGTGTGTAGGAGAGTTATAAATTTATTATCAAAGCAATACACAAGATGCATATTTTATTAAAATTAATATATAAGATAAACGATATATAGGGTTTCACTTGCAAATTTTATCAATTTGATGTATAATACAGACATAGAACCAACGAATTTGAGGTGAATTGCTTATGATCGATATGCAGCCGAAGAAGATGATTATACTTGACATCTTGCATATTTTAAAGAAACATTCTGATAAAGATCACAGGTTATCCCAGCACGATTTACAAGAATTATTGGAATCGGAATATGGAATGAAAGTAGACCGCAAAACTATCAGCCGCAATATTATCAAACTTGTGCAATGCAAATATCCAATCGAATATGGCAGCAACAGCGATGAATCAATATTGACAAATATATATTACGATCACAAGTTCCTAAACGGCGAACTTCGTCTGCTGATAGATAGTGTCCTGCTGACGGACGGTCTGTCGAAAAAAGATCGTATCAGTTTGATCCGCCGTATTGAGAGACTGTCGAGCAAGTATTTTCATTCTGAAATATCCAAGATCGATATGGATATATACGGCAGGATTGAAAACAGGGAAATCATACTGACACTTGAAGAAATCGGCAGTGCCATTGCTGAGGGAACACAGGTCACATTTCATTATTCCGACTGTGGTATTGATGGTGAATCGAATATCAGGCGTGACAGTAATGGGAAAGAAAAGCAGTATACCGTCAATCCCTATCAGATCATATCAAAAAACGGACATTCTTATTTAATCTGCAACCTGCCGGAATACCATGATCTGACACATTTTCGTATTGATCGTATCAAGGACTGCCGTAAAACAGATGTGCTTTCCAGATCACTTCGTATGCTGAAAGGCTTTGAAACAGGTATCAGACTATCGGAGTATATCAAATCACATCCTAATCTTTGGAGCGGAGTGCCCACACATATTACGTTCCAGTGTAAGCAATATATGATGAACGATGTTGCAGACAGCTTCGGCACTGAACTCAATATAGAAGAGTTGCCTGATGATATGATGAAAGTTCATGTTTATGCAAGCGAATCCTCTATGCTTCACTGGGCGGTGCAGTTTGCTGATGCTGTTGAGGTCTTATCGCCTGCAAGTTTACGCAAACAGATTGCTGAAACACTGCGAAACGCTCTTGAAAAATATGAAACATAAGTATCCCTTTTTTGGTACATCGACCGTGATATAATAGAATTACAAACGGAAGGGAACGTTCAGCTGATACCGTCCGTTGGTCGTGTTGCACATTTACGACATCATTCTTTTGTGCAAAAGGGAGAATTTTCGGATTTTCACCCGAATCTTCGGAATTGAGATTTTTGTGTGCTATAATGGAAACATAAAGAGAAAGAGTGAGGAGGTATGCTTATGTATCAGTACACTTGCGATTCAAAATATTGTGCCACCTGTTCCTGCTGGTCTGGCGAACGGAAAATCTGCGATCATTTTGGCTCAAGACTTGAGGTCAGCAGTCCAATGACAACAGGCAAGTGCATGAATCAGAAGTCAGGTGCGTGGCAGCAAACAAGACAGGCAAACGGCGGATGCTCTGCACATGAGAAGTGGGGAGCGTTGAGGTAAAAACATTTTCAGTCAAATTATGCTATCTATTAAGGAGAAAATGCTTATGTTAGTAACATCCGCACAGGCAGCAAAATTGCTGCGTCAGCTCAACGACGAACTGAGAGCATTACAGCTCAAAGAAGCAAACTCCAGCAGCTTCGTAGCTGCAATTCAGGAGGACATCGAGTCTGTACGTCCTGTGTACAACTTCAAGAAAATGCGTGATGCTCAGGCAGAGGTTGAGTGTAAGATTCGCAAAGTAAAACACGCAATAAACGTGTTCAACACAACAACGATTATTCCGGATTTTAATATTACGATCGACGAGATGCTTGTATATCTTCCTCAACTTAATGCGGAATGTGCTACCCTCTCTAAAATGAGAGATGCAATGCCGAAAGTGCGTGTCAGCTCAGGTTATTCCGGCGGTGGCAATATCATCGACTATAAATATGCTAATTACGACATCGAAGAAGTCAGCAAGTATTATGCCGAACTTTCCGATACGCTTGCAAAGGCTCAGACAGTGCTTGATCTGGTTAACAGCACTGTCGAATTCGAGATAAATATCTAAGACTTATTCCGTTTACAGTTCTCACGCTTCCTTATGAATATGACTTTGTTCATGTTCAAGGTTATCGTTGTCCGTTATTATTTTTCTTTATTGGTTTAGGTCAGGGTTCAATGTTTCTGACTTACAATGATAAAAATAATTTGGCTGTGAAAACTGTAATAAAAACTTTATGGCGGTGGAAGTTCGGTTTCAGACTGGCATTGAATTTGATTATTTTAAGGAGAAATTCTAATGAAAGAATATGTTAAAATTATAAAGGCTCTTGAATTACAGCATAATAATCCTCAAACCAAAAAAGGCATTGACAAAACAATGGCAGATTCTGATAACGGCAAGATTCGTTCCATCTCAGAACACGTTGCATGCATGATACTTGCAATGTTAACTGCTAACCGACCTTATGAACCAATCAAACAGCATTTAAGTCAACTTGAGAATATATTCATGAATTATGATGCAGACAAACTAATGAATGCCGATCCGGAACAATTGATAAAGTCAGTCAAAAGCATTCGATGTGGTAACATGAGAATCAAGTTTCAAATGTATGCCTTAAAGCATAACATATCATATTTGCGGCAAATGCAGCAGGAACATGGAAGCATTGATGCCTATTATCATTCAATGACTAAGTATGACTTAGTTAAGACGTTAGATAATAATTTAAAAGAAATGAGCGCCACGCTTATTTCTGAATACTTACCGAGTGTAGGTATTGATCTTCCTAAACCGGATAGACATATTCAACGCATACTTGGCAGCGAGAGACTTGGATTTTCAAGCCGAAAAATGGCATCTATTCAAGAGTGTTATGAGGTTATTCATGATTTTGCAGTTGCAACATCTGAACACGAAAGGTACATTGACGTTATTTTATGGTCTTATTGTGCGGAAGGTGAAAAGAATATTTGTTGTGCAAGTCCTCGGTGTGAGAAATGTGTAATTAGCGAGTATTGCAACTACAAAGGAAAAAGTGAAAAATAAATCAAGCTCTAAGAAATTAAATTTTATGGGAATATTAAACATCCACGGCTACGGCGGTTCACCTCATAACGCAGCTTATGCCGCATTACAAGCAAATAGAAGAATGATTATTTGAAAAGAACGGTTTCTCAATACAAGAAGTCATTATTATAAGGAGTAATTACAATGAATCAGATCACAACTTTCAGAGATACATATCGCTTTCTCAGAGATACACATCGCTTTCTCTCCAACTTTTATCAGTATCCGTTCACTTACAAGGGACTTGTGTATCCCAATGCAGAGGCAGCATTTCAGGCACAGAAATGTTCTTCGGATGCGGACAGAATCAAATATACACTCCAGAAAAGTCCTGTCGAAGCCGAACGAATGGGCAAGAAAGAGCCTAATCTTCCGTCAAACTGGGACGAAATATCCTATGATATCATGTTTGATATTCTTCGTGCAAAGTTTTCCGTACCGGAGTTGGCTGAAATGTTAGAGTCTACGGGTGACACTTATCTGGAGGAGATCAATAACTGGCATGAAAATCGCTGGGGAAGATGCACCTGTGAAAAATGCAGAGAAAAAGAGGGCAAGAATTGGCTTGGAGAAATATTGATGCGTGTACGCCATATGAATAGAACCAAATATATGCATATAGAAAACTTAGAAAAAATCACATCACATCTGAACAGACCTGCTCTCATTGCATTGGCTGCACGTCCGGGTGTGGGAAAAACAACTCTTGCAATGAATATTGCAATTTATGAAGCAGAGCATTACAACAAGAATGTTGTTTACTTTTCGCTTGAAATGTATGAAAAACAATTATATGTCAATTATAACATACAAGGTAAATCATCCATACGTATTATTGATGATTGTTGGCTTACAGTATCACAGATGAAAGAAAAACTGCAAAATCTGGGAAATGTAGATTTAGTCATTATAGATTACTTGGGGTTGATAAAATCTGAATCCGAACACAAAAAACGGCTTGCTTGTCTCTTTGATATTGGAAGAGAACTGCATGATCTTTCACAGGAACGAAAAATTCCGGTTCTCTTCTTATGTCAACTTCCCAGAAATATAGACTATCGTACAGATCAACGCCCGTCTATGCAGGATTTTAGAAACTGGATCGGTCTTGAACAACTTGTAGATATTGAGATGCTCCTTTATCGGAATTCTTATCCGAAATGCGGTGAACCATTTTACTATCATTACTATCATTTTGATCCCATTATAGAATGCAATATTGCTAAAAACAAATATGGAGAAACCGAAATAATTCCATTGAACTGCCGACTTGATTTCAAAGTATTACAATCAAATAATGAAGTTTAATTAGGAGCTGATTATATGATTTTTATCACAGGCGATTTGCATGGGTATCATGATATAGCTGTTTTTATAGGTGGTCTATTATGAATATTTATCCGTACCATTCGGCTTATCCTGCCTATACGGTAAAAGGTAATGATATATATGAATACCATTCAGTTTATCCTGCTTATACGATAAAGGGCAATGAGATATATCCGTACCATTCAGCTTATCCTGCATATACAATAAAAGATAATTGATTGGAGGTCAAAATATGCAGTATATCAAACGAGGCAGACAGTATACTTTTGATGGTTTTGAAGTCACCAAATTCAACAGCAAAGCCTTTGATGCCGCAAAGAAATTTGCTGAGAACGCTGATTCCAAGCCTTTAGCGTTATTCGGCGGTACAGCAACCGGCAAAACGCATCTGCTCTATGCAGTCAAAAACATGATTGAGCAGAATGAGCCTAAGTTGACGGTGATCCTCACCACAGCAGCAGAAATGCGAACTTCGCTGGTGAATACTCTTCAAAACGACGGTACAGCGGAGCAGTTTCGTGAAAAGTATATGCAGGCAGATGTTCTGTTGGTAGACGATATTCAGGAGCTTGCACGTAAGAAAGCGATTCAGAATGAGCTGATTTTGCTTTTCAATTGGTTCTATGAGTCGGGTAAGCGTTTCATGATGACTTCTTCTAAGAAGGAAGCTAACTGCGGAATGCGTAGCCGGCTGGTCATCCGTTCATTCTGGGGAGATTTTGCAGTAATTTCTAAGGCATATATCCATGCACAGTTTCCGTCTGATCATGGACGAACCGAAATACGTAACACTCTCTTAGAAAACGGCAAATATCTAATTGATGACTTTGAACTCGACAGCTTCAAAACGTATTATAAAAATGTTTGGAAATACTTCAAAAGATACATCGGACTTTTTGATGTGGATCGTAAAGATATTCAGCTAATAAACAATCTGAATGATATCCTGAACCTATTACTATATGAAACACCTTTAGAGGAACGGGAACGCCAGACTTGTATTTTATTCACAAAAGCATTGCTATACACCATATCAACATACGATATTTGTATATTCAGAGGCGGCTTCTACAGCGAAGGCGTTCTTTACATTCCATTGCCGCATCATGCAGGAACAAGTGATTTAGAAATCAAAATTGATGAGTTTGATGAGAAATTTAATAAATTCTGTGAGGAATATCAGAAATATGAAGATTTCTGAATTTTTTATCAAAAAGAATAAGAAGAATTGGCGTTTTGATTCATGATCGGAGGTATTGATGAACGTATCTGTTTATTCAAGAGAAGCCATCGAATCCATTATTGCAGCCGGTAACTTTCCGAAAAATACTGCTGTTATCAGCTTTTACGATCCTGCGATAAAGCGTATCGACGAGGAATATACCCATGTAGATTACAGTGGTGTCTGCAATACAGTTTTTTACAGCGAACTGGACGACCTTGACCTTGATGTACTGAGACGCAAGGGATATACATACGATACTTATTTCCCCGAAGCACCTGATATTGCCGCCTTCATCTACCGTGCATACGATATTGGTATGAATATCATATGCCAGTGCGAATACGGTCAGAGCAGAAGTGCTGGTTGTGCAGCGGCTATTTTGGAATATTTTTATCAAAACGGTATTTCTGTATTTGCAAATTATAATTATTATCCCAATCAGGTTGTGTTCCATAAAATTTATGATGCACTTGTAAAAATAAACCCTGCATATTGCAATAAATATCATTCAAGCAAATTAAGCACAGGCATTGAAGCTTTGTTACTTAAGCAATCTTTAGAAAAAAATGATTGTTATCATTCATTGGAAGAAGCATATTTTAGGCTTTGTCATGGTATTGCTAAAGTTAATGTTTCTTTGCATATCGATAATGCAAAGGTTTGTCACGAAAAAAGCATGGGAGAACATAATGTTGGTGTGAAAACAATTTTTAAATATTACGACAAAGAGATACCTCTTATTATTTATATGCCTAAAATAATAAAATATATCAAGTCAGATAATCAGGAGTATTATTTAGGAACAATAGGGGCTTCAATTGCTCGTTTCAGAAGACCTCATGCTTCGGTTTCCTTTGATATACTTGGAATTATGGAACAAGATGAATTTAAAAAACCAGTCATAGACAGAGCAATCATTACGAATATCAAAGTGGCACCAAAATGAAAGAAACATGACGGTAACTAATGGTTCAGAAATTTATAAATTTTCAGCAGAGATACCCTATATTGACTTATGTGATATTTTGTTTATTATTGTTTCATAAATTCAAACACCAGTTAAACATCAATATCAAACTAAAAGTGCCGTAAACTGCGAATTTACGGCACTTTTGCTGTTGATGTGTTTTCCTTTTCAAAAAACACCTCCACGCCTTTTTCTTTCAGTTTTCGCACCGTAGTCAAGGAATCTACGGTGTTTCGTGCAAACCGGCTGACTGACTTGGTGACAATCAAATCGATTTTGCCGTCCAGAGCGTCTGCCACCATCTGATTGAATCCATCACGATGCACTGTGCTGGTTGCACTGATGCCCTCATCGGTATAGACTTTGACAAACTCCCAGTCCTCACGCTCTTGAATATACTTGGTATAATAATCGACCTGTGCCTCGTAGGAAGTGAGCTGCTCCTCAAAATCTGTAGAAACACGTGCATATCCGGCAACTTTTCGCTTTACTTTCTGTGTTGTCGGCAGGTGCGTTTGCAGACTGATTGTTGGCGGTATTACAGTTACTTTTCGACCCATTTCTGATTCCTTTCTCGTGCGGCTTGTTTCATTTCCTCTGTCCAACTTTCTGCCCTTGATGGGTACTTCCAATGCCGTATATCAGATGTTCCATCGTGAAAGAAAAACTGCACCTCAAACGGTTTCGGAATCACAATATGGTGAATATTATCCCGAAATACAGCCGCATCAAATTCATCCAATTTAAGTACATCACAGATTAGAGCATATAGAATTGATTCCGGAATTTGCTTTGAACCGGGGCAGTACTTTTTTCCTCTCCTCAAAAAAGTAGCACACATCCAGATGATTCCTTGTGGGAGTTGTTTTCGTTGATAGTTCTTTCCACATAATCCACAGATAATAAGGCCACTAAGCGGATAACGATTTGTAGCACCATCATGGGTGTATTGCTCATGTCGCTGAGCCAATATAGCCTTTGCTTTGGCAAACGTTTCAAGGTCAATAATTGGCTCGTGGGCTTCCTCTACATAATATTTTTGAAGTTCTCCCTGATTTCTCGTTTTTTTCTTTTCGATATGGTTATTGCGATAGTACTTTTGGAGCATGAGATTTCCGATATATTTTTCATTTGTCAGAATTTCACGAATTCTTGGGTTTGTCCATAGGTTTCCTTGTCGAGTTGGTATTCCCATCTCGTTGATCTTATTTGCGATTCTCTGTTGTCCCATACCGGAAATGTAATCTGAGAAAATCATGCGAACAAGTTCTGCCTCATTCGGTTCGATTTCCAAGACTCCCTCTGCATTTCTGCGATAGCCCAAAATCGTAATACTACCGATTTTTCCAATTGAGAAATCTTTTCGGATTTGCCATTTTCGATTTTCACTGGCAGAATAACTTTCCTCCTGTGCATAGGATGCCAGAATGGAAAGTAGCAGTTCGCCATCTGAACTCATGGAATGAATCCGCTGTTCCTCAAAATAGACATCAACGCCCAGCGATTTCAATTCCCGTACCGTTTCCAGCAGGGTAACCGTGTTTCGTGCAAAACGAGAAATAGACTTTGTCAGAATCAAGTCAATTTCTCCCTGTCTGCATCGGTTCAGCAACTTTTGAAACTCTGCCCGGTTTCCTTTTGTTCCGGTCAGTGCCTCATCTGCATAAACACCGCAGAACAGCCATTCTGGATTGCTCTGAATCAGCTGATTGTAGTAACTGACCTGCGATGATAGAGAATGGAGCATGGCATCCTTTCCGCTGGATACTCTGGCATAGGCTACTGTTCGTTTCAATGGGAACTGCTTTTTCTGCGGAAATACAACTTTTTGTATCACTCGTGCCGTGATAACCTCCCCCTTTCCGATGACATATTACCGTATGATCGGACAAGAGTCAAGGAATATACTGCACGAGTTTATGCCGCATTCCTTGGCTAAGATGTCATTCACACGCTGATAATCTTCTTCTGTTATTTTTCGTTCAGCAAGAAGCGTTTTCAAAATTTGCATCGCTGCTTTGTACTGCATGATCTTGTCCCAGACTTCTTCTTGATTTGCCGTAGCAGCTGCGTGAGCAGTACTTTCTATTTTTGTTGCCATAGCTTACAAACACCTTCCCACAAAATTGACAGGTACAATCATAATTTGCTTTCTTATTCAGCTTTTCTAAATTGGCATACCACCATTTCAAACGGCACGCATCTGAACAGAACTTCTTTTTTCGATGCTTGGGTGTCATCACCAAAGCGGCACCACAACAAGGACACACTGCTGTTTTTCGCCTGCAATAAGAGGCAATCGTATTCACAGACACCCCAAGAATGCCAGCAATTCTTTTGTAGCCGTTTCCTTGCTCTCGCAAAGTGTCAATTTGCTCCTTTTGACCCTGCGTCATTTCAACTTCCTCCCGTATCTAAATTTTGTAGTGATCCAGAAAGGCTCACCATCATAAATACAGTCGAAAAAAAGGTTGAAAAATCGAACCCCCTCTTGAAAATTCAAATGAACGCAAAAAATCCCTGCACCGGAGTTTTTTCTCCGAATGCAGGGATTTCTTCTTGCCAAATAGGACAAAGCGTGATATAATAGTTGAAGCAGCAAAAGGCGGTGGCAAGTCCGCCCTTTGTTGTTTTGGTTCAAGGTCGGTTGGTTTCAATCGACCTTATTTCTTTGCCTCTTTAATGTGTCATGTCCTCTTTCATACCTCCTCCTTTCTCGTCTTGCCCCGGTATTCGTGGGTGGTTTTCCCCCCATCCACTATACACAGTATACCATAAGTTAAACCTATAGTCAAGCCGGTTTGGAGATGTTTGTGACAGTACACAAACGGCTTTTTGGTGATTTGTGCAGTACTTCGTAACACCTAAATTTTGCAAAAAATAATTTTTGTGGTATAATAGTCTTATCACAAGATAAGGAGATTTATTATGCCAGCCATAAAACTGAAAAAGGGCATGGCAGAATTGAAACAAGGCAGTACTTTCTTTCGACAGAGATTCGTGATTTTGTTGTTCAGGAAGAGTGGAAGGGACTTGCTGCAATCGGTATGGTTCGTTCAAAGAGAATTATAAAAGGTGAAGAATCTACAGAAAATCGCTATTTTATTACGTCTCTGACAGACTTGCAGAAGTTTTCTGATGCGGTACGGAAGCATTGGGGAATCGAAAATAAACTGCATTGGTGTCTTGATATGGTTTTTGATGAAGACAGATGCCGCACCAGAGTTGATAACAGCGGTGAAAATCTGGCTGTAATACGGCATATTTCTTTGAATTTATATAAAGCTTTTACTTCTGTTAAGATAAGCATGAAGGCAAAACGTTTTCGTTGTTCTTTTGATGATGATTTTCTTTGTTCCGTCATTTTCAACAAATTACCATGATTTTTTCATGCGGAAGCCCTGAGATTTTAATTCTGAACGGTTGACAAAATGCAAAAAAAGATATATAATAATATATTAAGATTATCGCAAGGAGGTGTGGAAATGGTTTTCAAGAAAGCTAAACTATTTTGGAAAAACGAAAATGATAGAGAAATAATTAACAGCGTTTTCTATGATGATAGTGTAGAATACTATACTTTCCTGCGAAAATGTAAATCTGAAGGATACCGGCAAGTGATTGTTACCACGGAAATTATGATACAACTGTTGCGGGTGTCTGTAATAAAAAAAGGATTCGTAATATATAAAATAGAATTTGCCGAAGAAGATTGTGAGTTAGAAAATGAAATAAAAAATCTTCTTAGAAACATTGAAAACAATCCAGCTTGTTTTGGCGATTTGATAAATAAGATTAAGTTTCTATCAGAACAATCATCTATTGACATAAGAAGAGTATATATTAAAGGGAAATACAATGGGAAATTTACCCCTAATTTCTATATACAGTCTAATGGCATCCTTGGAATTAATGCCGAGTCATATGATGATTTATCAAATGGAATAAGCACATTGGTTGAGAGGTGCTTGCTCGGATGATAAAAAAAGTATGGAAAATTATTGCCCCTATTTTAAGTGCCATAATTGGTGTTTTAGCAGCTAATAAGTTAAATATTTTCAGCTTTCTGCCATTTGTACCAGATGAATACGCTTATGAAATATGCATTACTGCATATTTTGCAGTTGCTGATATCATTATTGATGCTTTTACAAATGGTATCTTAAATTTCATTAAAAATAGATTTATCTCAGAATTAGAGGTAGTGATATCGCAACAAGGCACAAATATCAATATAGGCACAGATACTTTTTTAGAATTTAATAATGATGATTTAACTGAAGCAAATGTGCTTGTGAAAATAAAAGGAAGAAAAAATCATTTTAAGAACATCGATTTAATTATAAAAAAGCCTGCATTTGCCGAGATTCAGAACACATATAGAAGGCCTGAAGCAACGGTGAATCGGGATAATTACTGTATTAAATTAGAAAGTTTATTTGGTAATAGTGATATTATTGATAGCAGTCAAACCTTTAAGATTGCAATGATTCAAGATCCTGTTGATGGGGATACATCTGTGATATTATCACCCGAACTTAGTAAAAAAAAATTCGGACTGGTTTACAAACATAATAATGTACATTTAAAGGCGGTGAGAAGATAATGGCTGCAACTACAAGATGGCGAGATACTGTATCTGAAAATATAAATACGGCAATAGATAGCCTTATTGATGATGTTATTTCTGACGAAAAAGTTACTAACATCACATGGGATAATTGGAATTTAAGCAAAGCGTTTGAAACAAATCAAACGATGTTGCTGAACAGTAAAAATGTTGAATACAACTATATTAAGTATTCGTACGATCAGACAACTGCAGGAGATGTATATGTTGAAGACCGAGTTGTAAAACGTGAAGGGTTTATAATTACCTATACTACAGGTTCTGGCATAAACTATATTATTGACCAGAATTCTTCTGCTCAAAAGTTACTGCGACGATTACTTTCATATAGCAAAAAAAATGAAATAGAAAGAAATTCTTTTGACTTTTCCAATGATTTTTTCATTTGGCTTATTTACAGGGTGTATAATTCAAACTATAATATTGAGATAGCACCAGATGAAAAGTCATTAAAACTTGATGCAATTAAAGGGTTTAAAGGCGACACAGAGGATATGCAGACTAAGGTTTCAGCAAGCGGAGAAACGGTAATGAACATTATTAGTACATTGTCGTTTTTATTGGAAAGCAGCAACCTAAATCAAGTTAAGTTAGATTTAAACTATACTGGTCATTCCAATATAAGTTTGGTTCTGCAAAAAGGTACTGTAAATGCTTTATTAGATGATTACAGTGGTAGCTTTGAACAGGAAGAAGTTCCAGAACAAAAAACTGCTAAACTGTATTTGACAGTTTATTTAGAAATTCTCCCGTTGCTTTTTCAAGAATACAATACAGATATCGGAAATGAGTTATGGAATAAAGATGTGTATATTGAATTTATGAAAAATGTGGGCGAAACATTAACAGAGAAAATTCAGAACAAGATATCTTCTTTGGACAATTAAAAACATATAAAACGAAGCATCTGCACAGAAATGGTAGGTGCTTTTCTTATGCTCGGAGAAATCCGGGCTATTTTTACGCCCATTTTTGCGGAAGGAGGTGCATACAGGTGGCAAACAGAATCAAAGGTATCACAGTTGAAATCGGCGGCGATACCACCAAGCTTCAGAATGCCTTAAAAGGTGTCAATGGAGAAATCAAGCTATAAATGAGCATAAAATATATTGTAACCTGCCACGCAAAATGAAAAAAAACGCTCCTGAACACCACGTTCAAGAGCGTTTTTTACTACCTATAAACGGCGTTTCACCGCTGTTTTATCCGTTCAATTTCCCGTCAATACTGGCAATGTGCTGCAAGATCTGTTTGAGTGTGTCATTATTGTTAGTGTCTTTTTCCGTGTCCTCATTCGGCTTGTCTGTGGCAGTTGTTGTATTTTTTGCAAAGCCATTCAGCCCTGCATTTTTGATGATGGATGGATAATCAATATAGGCATAGTCCAAGTCCACATCCCCAGAAATGCCGGGAAGGCTGCCCGTCCAGCTATACTGCCACAGCCCATATGCTCCGGCATAAGTGGTTTGCTGTACGCCAACGTGCGAAAGAAAAATATCATAACGGTTTTTGATTGCTGCACTGATATTGCTTTCCAGTGCAGACTTAAATGTATAAATGGCTGCATAATATCCAGCAGCTTCAACGGCATCACAGAACGCTTTGCATAGTGCATCTGCATTTTGCAGGCTATCTTTTTCCTCGATGTCAAAGGCGACCGGATATTCAAATTGTTTTCCCTGAATCGTTTGCAGGCAGACGTTTGCTTCCTGCTCTGCTTCGGCGGTAGTGGTGGCGTAGCTGTACCAGTAAACGCCAACTGGAATACCAAGCCGCTTGCAGGCAGCATAATTCTTTTCAAACTGGCTGTCAACCTGAGAAAATTCTTTGCCATAACCTGCTCGTAAAATCGCAAAGTCGATTTTTTTAGATGCTTTTACCTGTTCCCAGTTGATATTTCCTTGTGCATAGGATACATCAATCCCTTTTGCAATGCTTTTTGTGACATTTGATGCGTTATCATCCTGCTTGGATACGCCATAATAGCTATAAAAATCGTCCGTCACCGTACCAGTGCCATGCACTTCATCCCCTAACCAGCGGTATCCTGTCCGGACATCCAGATGTGTGTACTGATAACTACTTGTAATGTTGGCAATACCGCCGAAACCTAAGTCTTGTGCCTTACAGCACACCGTCTTGCTGCTGATTGGCTGCCCGTCCTGCCCGTAACAACAGACATCCGCAGCCGTGCCTTTCGTATGCTGTCCGCTGCTTGTGCCGCCAACCGCCTTGTCATGCTCCGGGCAGCGATAACCGCTTGTCACAATGATTTTACTGCAATTCAGGGCGGTGTAAAGTTGCTCCAGCTTGTCAACCAATTCGGATGCAATCAAGGTTTCGTGCGTTTTTCCACACTGACACCGAAATTCTTTTGCGTTGAAATGTGGGGAAAGCTGGGTGCTATCGTTATAATCATAATGATTGACTGACATCATATCATTCCTTTCACAAAAAATATTTTTGAAAAAATCGAAAATCCGCTTGACTTTTCCACGAAAACGTGGTATAATGTAACTAAAGAAAGGGGGAAAGCAAATGCGGACAGGCGAATTAAAAAAGAAACTTCGCAAAGCCGGATGCTACAAAATCCGAGAGGGCGGAAACCACGAAATCTGGTACAGCCCCAAAACAGAAACAGCATTTTCTGTTGGGCGGCATGACGGACAGGAAATCGCAACCGGAACCGCAAACAAAATCCTGAAGGATGCGGGGCTGAAATAAGCCCCGACCCTACGGGGTTTTCAAAATGGCAAGAAAGCGAATGATTCGCTTTCCTTGTCAACTTTTCAAATCCGCATTTGTCCCCCATTCAAAAACAAAAGGAGCTGGTAAAATGGCAAAATACGTTTACCCTGCAATCTTCACAAAAGAGAAAAACAACGCTTATTCGGTTGACTTTCCGGATGTAGAAAACTGTTATACGTGCGGAAATTCTTTGGTGGATGCAATGGAAATGGCATCTGATGTCTTGGCAATGATGCTGTGTTTCAGAGAAAAGGAAAAGAAACCAATTCCGGTCGCTACTCCGATCAAAGAAATTCAAACAAATGCAGACAGCTTTGCAACCTTAATCCTTTGTGATACGACCGATTATCCTCTCGTGGAGTGTGAGCCGAATGCAGAATAACATCAAGAGAATACGGGAACAGAACGGCATTACTCGAAAAGAGTTAGCCGCTCTTTCCGGCGTACACTATAAGAAAATTACAGACTACGAAAACGACTACATCAAATTTGAAAATATCACAATCGGGAATTTGAACCGTATTGCAACTGCCCTCGGTGTTACACTGGATGAACTGTGTAGAGAAGATTCCGAAAATCAGTAAAACAACTACTATAGAAAAATGCGGTATGCCAAAAACGACATACCGCATTTTTCATTCTTTTTCTTCTTTCTCGGATTCTAAAGCTTTTCGGAGCAAGCGTTTGATTTCCGTCTGCAAGGCTTTTCCCTCTAAGGCATCCAGAATATCCTTATCGCTTTTTCGATTCAGCTTCAAACCAATGAAACGTGTATTTTGCTTATCATACTTTTCTTGGGGTGTCAAAAAACCACTCCTAAAATTTTTTCTTGCCAAATCGGGCAAAACGTGATATAATTGTTGTAGCACGAAAAAGCGGTGGCAAGTCCGCTCTTTCTGTGTTTCCGTTGCCGACTGTTTTTCAGTCGGCTTTTTCTTTTAGCCCTGAAGCATCTGTTTCAGCTGTTCAATAATGGCTTGCTTTTCAGCCTCGGTTTTCGCATCCTCTAACTGCTTGATTAAAAGCATAATAAAGGATTTGAACTGCAAATCCGTCATTCCCATTTCCTCCATATGTGCCTCCTTTCCATATCCGCTTGCCCGGTATTCGTGGGTGGTTTCCCAATCCACTGTAATCATTATACCATAGGTTTAACCTATAGTCAAGGATTTTTTCTGGAAAGTGTGATATTTGTCGGAGTACACAAATTCGGTGCTGCTTTTTGTACGATAGCAATACCGTTTTCAATTGTCAAACAGCAGTACTACTCCTTGATTTCAGGTAATCCAGCCACGCTGGTCAGTACAGATAAAATGCCCGCCAGAAGTGCGGTACTGCCAACTACAAGCCAATTAACATCCTGCATGGTTGCTGCCACACCAACGGTCGCTATTGCTGTCTGAGCAATGGTTTTGATTGCTCGAATAACAGCAGCTTTCGTCCACTGTTTCCAATCTCTTTTCATACGGTTTCTCCTTTCTCGGTTGGCAGTGCCATGAATTCCTCGTGCAGATGTGTCATCACACCGTTGCCACCGAGTTCATGATACTGCCGGTACATATTTTCATAGTTTTCTTTTGCATAGATGGGTGCAAATCCGGCTTCAATGTACTTGTTATAGCAGTGTAACATCCGGTCACGCAGCAATGCCTGTACACCGTATTCCAAAGCTTTCTGATGGCTGTCCTGCTTTTTCATTCGAGATAAGATTGCTCGTGTGCCAATACCCAGAATGCCAGTTGCGGACAGAACAGAGATTGCAACCGTGATAATTCCTTGAATCACACTGCTTCCTCCGTTTCTTTCACATCATTCGTTTCTTTCTCTTCTTTCACATCATAATCACCAGAAAGCAAAACGAGCATCTCCGGTGTCAAGTCGCCGGATGCGAAAATTTGATACTGTCCATTTTCAAGCTGCACTGCTTGAATTTTTGCATTGCCCCAGTTACTTCGTTGGATTGCTTTTCCGACTTTCAGCTGCTCTACTGCCTCAATAATATTCATTGTATTTTCCCCCTTACAAAATTGTGATAGATTGAATCAGCGGGTGGCTGTTATTGCTCCGCCCTACCCACACCAAATAATAAGTACCTGCAGTTACGTCCTCGCATGGGGTCAATGTTGTGATGTAGTCCGTGCTGTACAGCCACTGCAAAGGCAGGTCAATATAACTTCCCTCTGTTTGTGCTTTTTCTAAAATATCTGACGCAGTTCCAGTATCCGACTGTACTAATCGCATGATGCCAGTTTCCGTACTATACGCATGAAACCGAATTGCAATTTGCGAAGCAGATGTAATCTTTAATGGCGTTGTAGAACAACTATAGCAACTGTAATCCCACCCGAAAACGTCCGTGCCATAGTTCAGTGCATAGTTGTTTTTTTCGCTACAGAATGCGGAATGCTCAGTTACGAAATCTGACAAACCATAAACCACGTCATTATAGGACAGATAGATTCCTTCTTTGTGATTTGCATCATACACAATCGTTTTTTCGGCCGATGATCCACTGGGTATCAGTCCTACTTTCTGAACAAGCAAATTCAGCTTTTCATCTGCGGTTGCAATGATACCATGGGAAACCAAATGTCCTGCCAGCAGGTCACGCTGGTGGTTGATTGCTGCGATATACTGTGCAATTGTTGCCATTACTCCGTCACCTCCACAATATCAGCCAATGCAGTCTGAATATCTCCCAAAGACTGCTGAAGTGCATAGATCTGTGCAGGGAAAGTATCATGGATATTTGTAATGTCCGCAGGACTGATACTGTTCAGACTTGTTATATTGGTATGAATATGTTGTGCCGACCAGAGTGCCTTCCATTTTACATCTGTGATTTCATTTAAAGTAGCTATATTTTCGTGGGTATGCGATTTATCTTCCAGATGTGTGATGGAAAGTGTGTGCTCCTGCAAGGTATACGTCAGACTGTCGGACAATTCCTGCACTTTTTCATCCACATAAACCGTCTTTGCATATGGTGTAAGATCTACTGCTGCACCCTCTGTTAATGTCACTGTAGTTGTACCACTTTTATCTGTAATGGTGATTGTGATAACACTGCCATCCTTCACAACATTCGCAATCGGGGAAAAGCCGTCTTTACCAGCTACGCCAGCATCTCCCTTTTCACCTTTTTCTCCGGGAACGCCCTGCAGCCCTCTATTTCCGGGATCACCTTTTTCGCCCTTTGGACCTTGTTCTCCCTGCTGACCAGTTTCACCCTTTTCGCCTCGCTCGCCCTGCAATCCGGTGTCGCCCTTTTCACCACGCTCGCCAGTATCACCTTTTTCACCTTTCAAGGATAAAAGCCATTCGTCTTCGGAAGCTTCATAGCCATGCTCCACTGCAATTGCGTATGCTGACTTTCCCTCCGCACCATCTTGACCGGGATTTCCTTTGGCTCCTGTATTGCCTTTTTCACCTTTATCGCCTTTCAAGGAAGAGAGCCAGTCTGATTCAGAGCCTTGATAACCTTGTTCTACTGCAATTTGATATGCAGATTTACCGTCTGTACCTTTTTCTCCGTTTGCACCATTATGAAGCGTTGCAGAAGTTTCACCATCGGCATCGACAATGGTAATTACAACACCCGACTTCATTTGTTCTGCCTTTACTTTTGGGGAAAATCCATCTTTTCCATTTTGAAGTCCAGCAGCCTTTTCGTCCAGTTTTTTCAAAAGCTGCGTATACAGATCCGGA
>ENA-OPCL01000789-OPCL01000789.1-human-gut-metagenome-genome-assembly--contig:-NODE-789-length-25896-cov-2.945397_pt1 | contig 25896 bp, 27 predicted proteins | sample MGYA00241251_ERZ501482 | MGnify/ENA primary metagenome ERZ501482 (study PRJEB25962, sample SAMEA2042581) | human gut metagenome | biome: human gut; feature: human-associated habitat; material: faeces... | reverse complement strand
GTTATTTATAGGGCGTATGCCCGTCAATCGAACGAACTATGTTCGTGAGATTGTGTACTGCCGTAAATTTGCGACAAAAGTAAATCATTCAAGGCGTATGCCCGTCAATCGAACGAACTATGTTCGTGAGATTGTGCACTGCCGTAAATTTGCGACAAAGTAAATCATTCAAGTATAAGTCCGTCAATTTTCCGGTAATCCTTTACGGATTCCAAAATATGAAGTAAAATAAAGAAAAAGATTTCACCGGTATATTAGATTCAAAAAGCAGGAGGTGGATCGGTATGGACATTGCAACAATGGTTGCAATCAATAATCTGAATATGATGACAATGATGCAGGCCATGCAGCAGAGACAGAATGTAATTACGATTTTAAGCAATGGAAAGGAAGAGCGGATTATGGAAGGTTCAATGTTAGATCAGTATATGGGAAAAAGCTGTACAGTAAGTCTTTTTAACGAAGTAGGTGCAATCAAAGGAACACTTATGGAAGCTGATTCCCAGTGGATCAAAGTGGATGCAGGGAAAAAGGGAATCCAGCTGATCAACCAGAATATGGTCAGAAATATTACATTTGATAACAAATAAAAATATGCTATACTGTTCTTGAACTTTGAGTAAGGAGGAACAAACAGATGGGAAATGTACACAGTATAGACGTAGAAGAGGATCAGTTTGCATACCGTTATGATACGCAGCTTTTGATTGACAGAAGAGATGAAGATCTGGATGAAGATGAGATTGCAGAATATATATCCGAACATTTTGAAGGAAACTGTCTGATCGCGGTAGGAGATGAAGATCTGATCAAAATTCATTTCCATACAAACGAGCCATGGAAGATTCTGGAATATTGTAATAGTATTGGCGAGATTTACGATATCGTAGTGGAAGATATGATCCGGCAGTCAGCTGGGCTAAAAGGATAGTATGTACCTGATATCACTTTATTTTGACGAAGGGACAAACAAGAAGATCCAGTTATATATGGAACAGATTGCGCAAAGAACGGGCAATATGGAGATGATTGACGGAAAGGTTCCGCCACATATTACCTTGTCGGCATTTGATATGGCAGAAGAAGAGAAAGCAATCGCCGGCTTTACGGCAATGGAACAGGAATTTGAAAAAGGACAGATTTTCTGGTGCTCGGTAGGGATGTTTCTGCCACATACAATTTATTTGTCACCGGTTTTAAATGCATATCTGCAAAAGCTGTCAGAGTCTGTTTTCTCAAAGATCAGATATCTGGAGGAGGTACGGATCCAGATCAGATACCAGCCGTTTTCCTGGTTCCCGCATACAACACTGGGAAAAAGACTGAATCAGGCGGAAATGCGGGAGGCATTTGTTGTGATGCAGAACCAGTTTGCACCGTTTACAGGTGAAGCGGTTGAGATTGGGCTTGCGAGGACGAATCCATACAGGGATTTATGTAAGATAAAGTTAAAATAAAAAGAAGATTTTCGCGGATCTGAATCGACACGTGAAAATCTTCTTTTTCGCTATCAGAGGAACTATCCGAGCACAGTTCTACTAAAACTTTCCCTCTGGAACCCTGGAAATGATCGTCCGGTTGATCCGTACCAGGAAGAAGGAGGATACCATAAGTGAAATGACCTCCGCAATCGGGAATGACCACCACACTACATGAAGACCGCCAAGCTTTGCAAGGATATATGCGGCAGGGATCAGTACAAATAACTGACGCATAATGGAGACGATCATGCTGAAAAATGCTTTTCCAAGAGCCTGAAATACTGTTCCTGATACAATACAGAACCATGCGATCAGATAGTGGATTCCGATGATCCGCAGGGCAGGAACTCCGATGGTGAGCAGCTCGTCCGATGCATTGAACATACCCAAAAGTATCTGTGGGATTCCTTCAAAGCAGAGGAATCCGATGAAGGTGAGGCAGAAGGCAACCAGCATACTGAGCTTGATCGTCTAGAGCATACGTTTTCTCTGACCGGCACCATAATTGTAGGCAATGATCGGAGTAATTCCATTGTTGAGACCGAATACCGGCATGAAGAAGAAACTCTGTAGCTTAAAGTAAACGCCGAATACAGCAGTTGCGGTTGATGAAAACTCGATCAGGATGCGGTTCATGCAGTAAGTCATAACCGATCCGATGGACTGCATAATAATCGTTGGAATTCCAACTGCATAAATGGTGCCGATAATATGGAAATCGAGTCTGAATCCATGAAACTTCAGTTTCACATCATGATTGTACCGGTGGTTACAAAATCCGGCGACAAGTGCGGCAACGCATTGTCCGATCACAGTTGCAACAGCAGCTCCGGTCACACCCATTTTCGGAGCTCCGAGAAGTCCGAAGATCAGGATTGGATCAAGAATGATGTTAGTGATTGCCCCTGTCAGCTGGGAAGTCATACTGAAGATGGTTCTTCCGGTTGAAGTAAGAAGACGCTCAAAGAAGACCTGTGCAAGCAGCCCGAAAGAAAAAATCATGACGGTGCTTAAGTACTCAATTCCGAGTTCCATGATCTCCTGGTCAGCATTTCCAATCTGACTTGCGTAAAAAGGACGGACAATCGTAAAGCCAAGAATGAAAAATACGAGATAGCTGAAAAAATATAAAACGGCAGCGTTGCTTGCAGTTGCATTTGCTTTTTTGAAATTTTTCTCTCCAAGTGATTTGGAAAGGAGTGCATTCATGCCGACACCGGTTCCGGTTCCAACTGCAATAAGCAGTGTCTGGAGTGGAAAGGCAAGTGAAACGGCGGTCAGTGCATTTTCCGATAATTTAGCGACAAAAATACTGTCTACGATGTTGTACAAAGCCTGTACCAGCATAGAAATCATCATAGGCAGAGACATATTAAATAATAGTTTTCCGATGGGCATGGTACCCATTTTGTTTTCTGCGGGTGCAGATGTATTTTCTTGATTCATTTTCTCATTCCTTTCTGTTCTGGTAAAAGAGTAAAAATATTGTAAAAACAGCCACTAAACACATATGATATAGGAAAATACGAAGATAATCAAGTGGAATAAGGGAGTATAAATTGACTTCTTTCGGACAGACGGGTATAATTCTTGTTATATGGAGAAATAGGAAAGGGATATACTAGAATGAGTAATACAAATCAGAAAATCGAAACTTTAAATAAACTGCGTACTGTAGAGGCAATTTATGTACTGATGTCATCCTGTACAAGAATGCCATATGTGGTCTGCGATCCGGAGACATTTGATGATGAGATCCTTCTTTATTACACAGAAGCGGAAGCGAAAGAAGAGGCTATGAAGCTTCAGAAGGAGGGAAATCCAATGCAGCTTGTCAAGGTGGATGAAAATTCCCGCCTGTCATTTTTTACCGGGTTGTTTCCAATGGGAGTCAACTGTATTCTGGTGGACAAAGGGTTGGACGGACAGATTACTGTGCAGCTTGACGAATTGATCACGAGACCGAAGGATGAAGAACTGCCAGAAGGAAAAATACGTGTAGAGAATCCGGAACTGGTGCTGACTGCAGCGTATTTTATGCAACAGATGAGAAAGCCGGATAAACCGGAGATGACGGATGAGTTAAAAGAACTGAACGAAGAAATGCTTGCCCATTATCAGGAGGGGCGTTATATTGTGACTGTTCAGGAGGACAAAGGAATTCCGATTTTGAAACAGAAAGATGGAAAAGTGTATCAGCCAATCTTTACGGATGTGCAGGAAGTTAAGAAATTCCAGAACCTGAACAAGGGTGTAACATTGAAAACCGCTGTTGTAGAAGGAAGTAAGATTCCGGAAATTCTTTCACCGGAAGCATTTGGCGTTGCAGTCAATCCGTTTGGGGTGAACCTGCAGTTGCAGATAAAGAGAAAACCGGCGAAAACGAAAGAAAACGAAAACAAAACACAAGAATAATCGAAAATAAAAAAGAAAAAATGAAAATTGCAAGAGGAATCCTGATCTGCGGAACAGGTATCGGGGTAAGCATTGCTGCCAACAAAGTTCCGGGAGCTTATGCAGCACTGGTTAACAATGTATATCAGGCTCAGAGAGCACAGCTCAGTAATAATGCCAACATTATCACACTTGGTGCACAGGTTACAGGAATTGAGCTCGCAAAATGCCTCGTAAAAGAGTACTTAAGCGTAACTTTCGATCCGGAATCCCGTTCTATGCCAAAGGTGGCAAGAATTACAGAATACGAAAAAGAAGGTAAATAATCTGAGTTATTCAGAAAGCGTAAAGGGCAGTCCATCAAGGGCTGCTTTTTGCTATAGAAAAACACGATAAGGATATACAATTATAGTATAAATGTATTTGAGATAGAAGGGAAAATGTGATAACATTAGATAGCAAAATTCAAAAAGGGGAAAAGGAAAAAGAGATGAAAAACAAGAAGCTATGGATATTTGGGGGAATCATCCTTTTGATTGTGATCCTGAATCATATTTTTGACTGGTCTTCTTACATAAGTACTGCAGAAAATCTTGAATTTATGAAGCGGATAGTGCAGAATAATCTTCCTCTGGCAATTCTATTGTATATGGTATTGACAGTTGTTGGGTGTGTGGTGCTTGCGCTTCCGGGAGTGACGTTTGCGATACTGGCAGGACTTCTCTTTGGACCAGTAATCGGTACGATTTGTTGTTCTCTGGCAACAACGATCGGGGCGGTTCTTGCATTTATTGCAGGACGTTTTTTCTTGAAAGACAGTATTGGACCAGTGGTTGCAAAAAACCGTATCTTGAAAAAATGGTTGTTTGACGATACTGGCTGTAATGAATTATTTGTTCTTATGATTACACGTCTGGTTCCGGTATTTCCATTTAATCTGCAGAATTTTGCGTATGGTATTACAGATATCCGTTTTAGTACGTATGCAATTGGTTCGTTGATATTTATGCTACCTGGTACAGCGATGTATACGGTTGGTACAGCAGGCCTTGCGGATAAGGAGAATAGGTTGCTTTATATTGGAATAGCAGTAGTGCTGGCAGTTGTAGTCACGATAATCGGGATAATCCTGAAAAAATGTTACCTGAAAGATGACCTGGAAGAAAATAAGGAATAAGGAGTAAAAAGTATGGAAAAAAAGAAAAATATTTGGGTGGGGAAAATAGTAGTGATCGTTTTGATTATTGTATCAATCGGAAGTTATTATGTATTTCCGTCCGTAAAACATGTGATGAATCAGGTATTTAAGATGTTTGCTAGTGGAGACTTTGCAGTGGTCAGAGACTTTGTAGCATCTTATGGGGCATATGCGGCATTGATTTCATTTTTGCTTATGATTTTTCAGTCGATTGCAGCGCCACTTCCGGCATTTCTGATTACATTTGCAAATGCGAATCTTTTTGGATGGTGGCAGGGAGCTATTCTGTCATGGAGCAGTGCGATGGCAGGAGCAGCGGTATGCTTTTTCATTGCAAGAATACTTGGACGTGATGTGGCAGAAAAGCTTACGAGTAAAGCTGGAATGCAGCAGATAGATACATTTTTTGAAAAATATGGAAAGAATACAGTTCTGATCTGTCGTTTGCTTCCGTTTGTTTCGTTTGATATTGTAAGTTATGCAGCAGGACTTACTTCGATGTCGTTTATATCTTTTTTTGTGGCAACTGGTGTAGGACAGCTTCCGGCAACGATTGTATATTCTTATGTTGGAGGAATGCTGACAGGAGGAGCGAAGCTTCTGGTGACAGGACTGCTGATCCTGTTTGCTCTGTCGGCACTGATTTTTATGGGGAGAAAGATCTACATGGACAGACAGAATAAAAAAGCAAAATAAATGGTATAAAAAAGTCATTATCTATGGATAGGATAATGACTTTTTCTGTACAATCTTTAGAAAAAATTTACACAATCTTTCTTGAATCCCATTTCATCAGGTACTATAATGGACGTTATTAAGGAAATTTGGAGGATGCTATGCTGTTTCAAAATACAGGACTGACCAGGGCGATGTATCAGTTTTTTCAGACACTCATTTACGTTGCCCCTGCCACACTATTTGCTGTTTCGCTGCATGAATTTGCACATGGATATGTGTCATATAAACTCGGGGATATGACACCAAAATATGACGGAAGACTGACCTTGAATCCATTTAAGCATCTGGATGTGTGGGGAACGTTATGTCTGCTTGTATTTCATGTGGGATGGGCGAAGCCGGTAAGGATCAATACCAGGAATTATAAGAATAAAAAAAGAGATACGATCCTTGTGGCAGCAGCGGGAGTAGTCATGAATTTCCTGCTTGCGTTTGTCTGTATGATTCTGCACGGGCTTTTGTATAAGTACGGATCGAGTGGGTTGATTCTGAATTATCTTTATGTGCTTACTTATTATGGAGCAGTGCTGAATATTGGACTTGGTGTGTTCAATCTGATTCCGATTCCGCCCCTTGACGGATCGAATATTCTTGCTGAGATCTTTCCGAGGGTAGCGGAGTTTTACTGGAAGATCCGACCGTATAGTATGTGGATTCTGCTTCTGTTACTTGGAACAGGAATTCTGGATGTGCCGATCAGTCTGCTGAATTCTGCAGTAATCGATGGAATGTGGAGTTTTGTGAAAGCAATTCTGAGAGTTGGATTTGTGACGACCGGTGGAGGAACTGTGATTTAGAAAAAGATGAAAAACGGGAATTGTAGTAAATGAGAATGAAAAATGCGTATAGAATAATGCAGGTAGTCGAGAGGATTACCTGCATTTTTCGTATACATTGTAAAATTGAAAAGAAATAAGGAAATATTACGAAAGATAATCAATAAAAAAGTCTTTTGTAATAATATGTAAGGCATTTAGAATGGAACATCCATTTCATTTTCGGATGTATCGCTTTTGGATTCATCAGATGCATCAGGGGTAGAAGACTTTGGAAGTCCTCCGGATACGGCAGTCTTTGCACTGATTCCGTTGATCTCAACGCGGTCGTCAACGACAATGACCAGGCATTTCTGACCATCGATAATACGTGTTTCTACAAGATCTGCGCATTCCGGGTTTACCTGAATGGTGATGTCCGGAGTTTTGATCTCGAATTTTTTGAGGCTTGCAATATTAGAGGCAAGGAGTGTACCGTGCTCTCCGGCAGCGGAATCGTACTGCTCATCGAATGTTTCCAACTTTTCTTCTTCGACACCGCTTTTGGCAAGGAGGTATTTAACTTCTGCTTTGTCAAGGGCGAGTGGTTCCGGATTTTCAGAATTCTGTTCAATCATTTCATTTAAGTTTTCGTGGATATTTTTGACCGTATCGTAGTCGCAGTCATCACCGAGCGTTTCTTCGATCAGTGTACGGAAAGTATCCTTCTGATCTCCGGCAGTGAGTGGTGGAACACATCCAAGAAGCAGATCGGTCAGACCGTTTCCGAGATTCTCTGCATTTTTTGAATAATAAAGTAGATTGTGAATATCGGTACTGCGGTCATTAAAAACAGGGAAGAGGAAACCGGCATCCGGCATCTCTACGATCCAGTCACGGATACGCTCATGGAAGCTGTTTTCTTCTGCATGATAACTGAGTCCTGGCTTGGAAAGTTTGACCGGACAGAAGGTACACATGATGTAATCATAGACTTCATCGGATGCATCGAACATTTCACTTCCGTCCGTTGATTTTCCCGGAATATCGTAGGCTGCATGGACCAGCAGGATCAGATAGTTTTCTGCATAATCATAGGAATCGATGACACGATTATAGAATTCTTCCAGAAGAGCGTCGTCAGTAAGCCGGCTGTTTCTTAATTTGAGAAGAAATTCCTGTGTACCACCTTCCGATTCGGTCTCCAGAGGAAATTCCATATTCAGAAGATTTTTTCCGATCGTACCGGACAAGGACTTTCTGAAAATGTCAAAATACTTGAACATTTCCTCTTCCGGAAGAGAAAGGAAAGCATCTTTCATCTCCGTTTTTTTCTCTTTTTCACCATCTACATAGCATCCGCAGATGCGGGTGATCGCACAGTTGGATGGGGTGAACTGTTTTTTGATTTCAGTAACTTCTTTTTTATTCATAGTAAGTAAATCCCCTTTTGGTAATTGTGATTTTGTAAAAGACTGATGCTTATGAATTATAACATATTTTGAGGAAGAGTGTGATTAGGAGAGAAAAATATTTGATTATTTTCAGAATAATGTATATACTAAGTATATACATTATATGGAGGTGAATTTTATGCAAACACAGGTAAAAGCATGGGGAAATAGTCAGGGAATCCGACTTCCAAAAGATATTTTACAAGAGGCCAATGTTGAAATAAATGATATGCTGGAAGTAAAAGTATCGGATGGTATGATTATGCTTGTTAAGACCTTCAGGCATCAAAAATTAGAAGAAAGAGCTGAAAAGTTTGGTGGTAAGTTAAATCTTGATGGAGAATATGAATGGGATAAGCCGGAAGGAAGAGAGGTGTGGTAGAAAATGGAGATACAGCAGGGGGATGTTTTAAAAGTGGAAAAAATTAAGGATCCTGTATTTGTTGCAAGTAAAAATTTTTTTAATCAATCGGGAGAAATAATTGGCTGTCCAATATTAGGAGAGAGTACAGAAAGCCCACTTCACATTTATGTTGAAATGGATGAAAATAAAGGTTATATCCAATGTGAACAAATGAAAATGTTAGACTTGAGAGTCAGGGGGTATAAAATAATAGATCGTGTAAAAATGGCAGATGTAATTAATGTAACAGACGCAATACAGAGTATATTCGACTATATATAAATGCAGGGAACCAATCCGGAACCCTGCATTCATAATATCTGCTATTAAGCCATCATTCCTGTGAGAATATCATTCACAAGCTTTCCGTCAGCTTTTCCTTTTACTTTCGGCATCAGTTCTTTCATGATACGTCCTTTATCCTTTGGTGTCGGAGCATCAATTCCAAGACCGGAAAGGACACCTGCGATCACTTCTTTGATCTCAGCTTCGTCCATCATCTTCGGAGCATACTGTTCAAGAACAGCGATACGTTTCTCGCATTCTTCAATAATGTCTGTACGATCAGCAGGAGTCATCTCCAGAGTTTCTTTTGTCTGTTTGATCTCTTTTAAGATAACCTGAACTTCTTCTTCTTCGGTAAGATCGGCACGTTTGTCGATGGCTTTGTTCTTAAGGGCTGCAAGAAGAGCAGATAATGTCTCTTTTGTGTCCTTATCTTTTGCTTTCATGGCTGCGACCATAGCGCTTCTTACTTCATCAATTTTACTCATTGTATATTCCTCCAAACTTGAGGCAAAATGCCTGTCTGCACTTTATTGTAGCAGATGGGGAAAGAATTTTCAATCTCTGGAAGAGGAAAACTTGGGTGGCTATTTTTCAAAAAGTGCGGTATACTGATAGGAATGAATCAGGGATAGATGAGAGGTTACGCGATAGGATGAGTGGCTGTACATTATGTCCGCGGATGTGTGAGGCGGACAGGGAGAATGGGAAGACAGGTTTTTGCGGAGAGACAGGGGAGATCCGGGCGGCGAGAGCGGCGCTTCATATGTGGGAGGAACCCTGTATTTCCGGAAAGGAAGGATCAGGGACGGTCTTTTTTACGGGATGTACTTTAAGATGTGTGTTCTGTCAGAACCATGAGATTGCGGGAAGCAAGGTTGGCAAAGTGATCTCAGAAGAGCGGCTGGCGGAGATCTTTCTGGAACTGCAGGGGAAAGGTGCGAATAATATCAATCTTGTGACGCCGACGCATTTTGTGCCGCAGATCATCCGGGCGCTTCAGAGTGCAAAGAAGCAGGGGATGTATTTGCCGGTTGTATATAATACGGGCGGTTACGAGAGAGTGGAAACCTTGAAAATGCTGGATGGTTTGGTGGACATTTACCTGCCGGATTTCAAATATTTAAATACAGATCATGCGAAAAAATATTCGATGGCGGAGGATTATCCGGAGGTTGCGAAGGCGGCTCTTGCTGAGATGGTAAGACAGGCAGGGAAGCCGGTATTTGATGAGCGCGGAATGATGAAGCGTGGCGTGATCGTGCGTCATCTGCTTTTGCCGGGATGTCTTGCAGATGGAAAAAGAGTGGTGAAATATTTGCATGAGACTTATGGAAACCGGATTTATATGAGCCTGATGAGCCAGTATACGCCACTGGAGAGTCTGGATGCGGTAAAATATCCGGAGCTGAACCGGAAAGTGCCGGAGTATGCGTATGAGAAACTGGTGGACTATGCGATCTCGCTTGGTGTGATGCAGGCGTTTATACAGGAAGGGGATACGGCAAAGGAGAGCTTTATTCCACCGTTTACACTGGAAGGAGTATAGGAAAGGAGATTGATATGAAAAGACAGGTGACAATGGAAGAAATTTCAGATGGAAAATTATATACCAGCAATGACCTGGTAAAAGCGGACTGTGGCGATTGTGAGGGATGCCATGCCTGTTGTACGGGGATGGGAAGCTCGATTGTGCTGGATCCGTTGGATATTGTCCGGATCAGCAGGGGAACAGGAGCGGCTTTTGAAACTTTGCTTGCAGGAAAGATTGAACTGAATGTGGTAGACGGAATCATTTTGCCGAATCTGAAGATGGCAGGAGCGGAAGATGGCTGTGGTTTTCTGACAGAGGAAGGAAGATGTGGGATTCATCCATTTCGTCCGGGAATCTGCAGGCTTTTCCCGCTTGGAAGATATTATGAGGAAAATGGTTTCCGCTATTTCCTTCAGGTACATGAATGTCAGAAAGAGAACCGGGCGAAAGTAAAGGTCAAAAAATGGCTTGATACACCGGATCTGAAAAAGTATGAAGCGTATATTGCCAGATGGCATGGATTACTGATTCAGTTACAGGAATACATTGCAGCACATCCGGAGAGTGCGAAGGCGGTCAGCATGGATGTACTGCAGAGATTTTACCTTACTCCGTATCAGACGGAAGAATTTTACAGTGAATTTTTCCAGAGAATGGACGAAGCAAAAAAGGCATATTGTTAAATACAATTGAAATAATCGGCAGCCAGGGAGATGAATTCTTTGGCTGCTTTTTAATACCCGTTGTGAGGGTGAAGGAAAGGCTGTCCTGTTTTTTGACGAAAATCTGTAAGTAAACTTATTTGTTAAGAATATTTTCTTATATGGACAAACCTGTACACGGATATGGAAGATGTGTGCACAGGAATCCGTGTCTGGGATTTAAAAATATCACAACTGCAAGGCAAGATATAAAAGCACCGCATCCTTGAAAACACGCGGATTCAGCCTGCATTTCTGATAAATATGATTCAGCTTGTACTGCACTGTGTTTTTGTGAAGAAACAGCTTCTGGCTGGTTCCGAGAAGAGACATATTTGCTTCAAAGTAAGTCTGAAGCAGATTTTTTTCTTCATCAGAAAGTGCAGAGATCGTTTTTTGTAGATAAGCATTTTTTTCCTGCTCCGAGATGGAAGAGAGCAGAATTTCCAGTGTCATATCATCGAAAAAAGCAATCCCGTTTTCCGAACTCCGGCAGTATTTCAGCGCAGTGAGTGCAGACTGGTAAGAAAGAGAAAGCTGGAAAAGCTGACATTTCTTTCCGACTGCAATGGAGAGCAAAGCTCCACAGTTTGCGGTAAAATCAGCCAGTATCTGATAGAGAGCGGCTTTGCCGGAGTTTTCCAGCACGGCAAGATATTCATTTGGATAATAAAAGGTATAAAGAGTAATACCAAGCGTGCCGAAAAGTCCGATGATCTTCTGTTCAAGGGAAGAAGAGTTGTTGTGTCCATCCGGTGATGACTGGATGATCAGAAGCCGTTTCTTTGTCCCTGGATTTACCTGAAGATCTGAAAGGCAGGTGTCCAGATAATCCGGATCAGCAATCTCATTCCGGATCAGGGCATCGATAACAAAGTGTTTTTTATCTTCCAGAGAGCGGCTCAGTCGGTTCAGCTCTTTTTCACGGATCAGCAGATGGGTAATCCGGTCGGCAAGATGGACGTACTGGCGGACCTGGTCCGGTTCTCCGGTAATTCCGATTACTGCAAGAAAACTGCCGTGATAATAGAGTGGCATATTGATCCCTTTTTGTGTTCCGGGAAAATCATCATCTGAAAAAACTTCGATTGTCTGTTCTGTCTGGGCGGCTTTGTGACCGATGGCATGAAACGTACCAATCCGGTCGGCGTTGGTACTTGCAAAAATCATTCCCTGCTTATCGATAAAATTGATATCCTGTCCGCAGGTGTCTTTGATTGTGTTTACTACCTGAAAGGCAAGTGATTTGTCTAACTTCATTTTAAACATCCTCCGATTTTGGAAAAGAAGTTGTGGGAATGATGCAGATGCTTATCCAGCATTTAACAGGATAAAGAGAACGGTATCATTACCACTTATTTAAGAATTGTAGCATTATTTGGAGAGAGGAACAAGGTGGAAAGGTACAAGGGGAAAATTGCATAAAAGAAGAAGTGGAAAATGTATATGATTCACAAAAATGCAATATATGAATGAAAGATTTCAAAATATGAAATAAAACAATTGCTGAAAAAGTATAGATTGACAGAAAAATATCATGTTGAAATCAAAATGAAATGATTTTGAAAACTTCATTACTATATATGAAAAATTGTAAAGAATACATAAAAAAAGTACATAGGTATTGATGAAAGCGTCAATAGAATTTATGTCTTTTTTCGTACAATAGCATTGTCAGATAAATGACAGCGCGCTGACATAATGAACGAGTAGAGGAAAGATTAGTAAAGAGGTAACCAAATATGAGCGAATCAACTAGAATGATGCTGGGACTGGCAATCGGTAAAAAGAAAGAAGAATGGGCGCTTGCAATTCAGTTTGGAAAGTGCCCCTTTATGGATAATATGTAGGCAATTTGCGTTATGGAAGTTGCCTGCATATTTGTCATTGCTTAAAACTACATAGGCGGATTGTTTACGGCAAAACTTAATCTGCAATATTTGCGATCACTGAGAGGTTTGCAGAGTCATCCAGAGAAATGGTAACAGAAGAACCGGTCTTCACAAGTGACAGCTTTTCATTTGATGAAGAATCATTGTTACAGATGAAATGAAGATCTGTCAGGTCGTAGATCGTTGTGTTGTTGATGGTAAGTGTTTTTGGCTGACTGGACAGATCTGTGCCGGTTGTTTTTCCACAGGCAAGGACGGTTAGTCCGATAAACATGGCTGCGACCACACAGATGATCAGTGTAGGAAAAGAAGAAAATCATAAAGAAAAGAGAGTATTTCTGTAAAAACTATACAAAAACACTCTCTGAAATTTGTAAATAATGTTAAAACTATAACAGACGGAATACCTGTTCCACAGCTGCTGCCATATTTGATTTTGCATTTTGGGGATCCATTGCTTCGGCTAGTGTTGTGATTCCACGGATGATCGGGAAGAATGCATCGATTCCGGCCGCATTGCAGGCTGTTGCTTCCGGGGTGACGCTTCCGGCAAAAGCAACGACTTTGGAGCCGTATTTTTTTGCAAGTCTTGCCACACCGACAGGAGCTTTTCCCATAGCGGTCTGGTGATCGAGGCGTCCCTCGCCGGTAACAGTGATATCTGTATCTTCTAATTCTTTTTCCAGTTCGACAGCGTTAAGAATCAGATCGATTCCAGGAGTCAGCGTAGCATTTAAATAACTGAGAAATGCAAAGCCAAGACCACCTGCAGCACCAGCACCTTCTGCAGATGCATAATCATTATGAAGAAATTTGGAGGTAACAGAAGCATAATGATTCATTGCCTTATCCAGTTCTTCTGCTATTTCCGGTGTGACACCTTTTTGCGGACCATAAATATAGGTAGCTCCGTTCTTTCCGCAAAGTGGATTAGTTACATCACAGGCAATATGAAAACTGCATTCTTTGAGAATTGGGTTAGCTTTTTCTATTATAATAGAAGATACCCGTTCAAGCGCCTGTCCGCCTTCGCCGACATCCTGTCCATTTTCATCGGAAAATTGATAGCCAAGTGCCTTAAGCATTCCAATTCCACCATCATTTGTTGCACTTCCTCCAATTCCAATAATGAAATTGCGGATACCGCGTTTCATGGCATCTGCGATCATTTCACCGACACCGTAAGTGGTTGCAGTAAGTGGATTTTTTTCAGATTCTCTTACTAGGATAATTCCGGCAGCGGCAGCCATTTCGAGGATGGCAGTATTTTTTTCTGCCAGATATCCGTAATGTGCATTTACCGGAGTACCAAGAGGACCAGTCACTGTAAGATCAATATGCTCACCACCAAGTCCTGCAATCAGGGCATCTGTGGTGCCTTCACCACCATCTGCAAGTGGTTTTACGACAACATTCGCATCCGGGTGTGCTTTTAAGATCCCTTCCTTTGCAGCCATTCCGGCTTCAATCGAAGTGAGACTTCCTTTAAATGAATCAATTGCAACTACAACTTTCATAATTTCTAATCTCCTTATCATTGAATTTATTTTATGATAAATCCAGTGTATCATGGATTGAAGAAAAAAAGAATGTTATAAGAAATAATAAAAAGAATAAATAAACATAAAAATATGTCCCTTATAACATTTGCAAAAAGTGGGAGTTTGAGGTGTTCGAGGATTGCGGGAATTGCATAGCAATGGAGCAATCCGGTTACATCAGTGAGTGGCAAAATTTACTTTTGACACTCATATCATAAGATAGTAAAAACAGACAGTAAGGAACAGAAAAACAAAATGCAGGGAGTGGAAATCATGAATAAAAAGGAGATAAAACTGAGTAATGGATGTGATTGCCATTCCAAGAAGTGGAAAGGCAGAACATGTACTGCAGAACTTGGAGGCGGGAAAGGTTCATTTGACAGTGGAGGAATATGCCAGATTAGATGCTGCTTTTCCGGTACCTCGGAAAAAAACATATCTTGATATCATGTAAATCCCAATGGAATGTGGACGGTGAGATACAAATTAAAAAAATAGAGAAAGACCACACTTATAGATAAACAAAATAAAACTTATTGAAAATTTAAAAAATTGTTTTGCATTCTTGTTCTTTTTATGATATTGTCTTTAGAGGTACAATAATTCAGGGAGGAACAAGAAATGAATAATTACATGTATCTGGTCCCGATTGCAGCTGTTATTGCTTTATTATTTGCAGCATATCTTGCTGGTAAAGTAGGAAAACAGGATGCAGGTACGGACCGCATGAAAGAGATTGCAGGCGCAATCGCGGAGGGCGCAAGAGCTTTCCTCATGGCTGAATACAAGATTCTGGTCATTTTTGTAGTAGTGCTTTTTGTACTGATCGGATTTGGTATCAGCTGGGTAACAGCAGTATGCTTTGTAATTGGAGCACTTTTCTCAACAGTTGCAGGATACTGTGGTATGACAGTCGCTACAAAAGCGAACGTAAGAACTGCTAACGCAGCAAAAGAAAGCGGAATGAATAAAGCGTTATCAATCGCTTTTTCTGGCGGGGCCGTTATGGGAATGTGCGTAGCAGGCCTTGGAGCACTTGGCGTAAGCCTTGTGTACATTGTTACAAAGAACGTAGATGTGCTTTCAGGATTCAGCCTTGGTGCATCTTCAATCGCACTTTTCGCCCGTGTTGGTGGTGGTATCTACACCAAAGCAGCAGACGTTGGTGCAGACCTTGTTGGTAAAGTAGAAGCAGGTATCCCGGAAGATGATCCGCGTAACCCGGCTGTTATCGCTGACAATGTAGGTGATAACGTAGGTGACGTTGCAGGTATGGGAGCTGACCTTTTTGAATCTTATGTTGGTTCACTTGTATCAGCACTGACTCTTGGAGCAGCAGCAGGAGCTGTATCCGGAGTTCTTTATCCGCTTGCGATCGCAGGATGTGGTCTGATTGCTTCTATCATCGGAACCTTCTTTGTAAAAGGTGATGAGAATTCGAATCCACAGAAAGCTCTCACAAAGGGAAGCTATGCAGCTTCTATCGTAGTTATTGTTGTAGCACTTGTACTGAGTAATGTACTCTTCGGAAAGATGAGTGCGGCAATTGCCGTTATCGCAGGTCTGGTTGTTGGTGTGATCATCGGTAACATCACAGAGTACTACACATCAGCAGACTACAAACCGGTTCAGGGAATCGGAGAACAGTCAGAGACTGGTGCAGCTACTACAATCATCAGTGGTCTTGCGGTAGGAATGAAATCTACAGCAATCCCGCTTCTTCTGATCTGTGTAGGTATCTTTGTATCTTACTCAGTTGCAGGACTTTACGGAATCGCACTTGCAGCAGTAGGTATGCTTTCTACAACAGGTATCACAGTTGCCGTTGATGCATACGGACCGATCGCAGACAATGCAGGTGGTATTGCAGAAATGTCAGGATTGGATGAATCTGTTCGTGAAATCACAGATAAGCTTGACTCAGTAGGAAATACAACTGCAGCTATGGGTAAGGGATTCGCGATCGGATCAGCAGCTCTTACCGCACTTGCACTTTTCGTATCTTATGCACAGGCAGTTGGTCTTGAAGCGATCAATCTTCTTGACTACAGAGTAATCATCGGTATCTTTATTGGTGGTATGCTTACATTCCTCTTCTCCGCATTTACTATGGAGTCTGTATCAAAGGCTGCATACAAGATGATCGAAGAAGTAAGACGCCAGTTCCGTGAAAAACCGGGCATTATGAAAGGTGAAGAAAAACCGGATTATACATCATGCGTTGCAATTTCTACCACAGCAGCTCTTCACGAAATGCTGCTTCCGGGTGTGATGGCAGTCGTAGTACCGTTGATCGTTGGTATCGTTCTTGGTGTGGAATCCCTCGGTGGATTACTTTCCGGAGCACTTGTTACAGGTGTACTTATGGCAATCTTCATGTCCAACGCTGGTGGAGCATGGGATAATGCTAAGAAATACATCGAAACAGGACATCATGGCGGAAAAGGAAGCGAAGCTCACAAAGCAGCAGTTGTTGGTGATACAGTAGGTGATCCGTTCAAGGATACATCAGGACCGTCTATCAACATCCTGATTAAACTTATGACAATTGTTTCACTTGTATTTGCACCGTTATTCTTATCGATCGGTGGATTACTGTAAGAATTGAATAAAGTAAAAGAAATCCTTCATTTGCGGGAAACCGCAGATGAGGGATTTTTTTGTAAAAGGCACGAATTATTTGATTTATAAATAAGACAAGCAAATTATAGCTAAATACGATAAGACAATCTATAGAAATAGGACTGATTTGATGTTAGAATGAAAAAGTGATGTAAGATGACAAAGGAGAGAGAAAAATGATAGAAGAAAGTATGATTCGGGAAAAATTTATAAAAGGATATGATTGCTCTCAGGTCGTTCTGTCTTATTTCGCAGAGAGACTTGGGATTACGGAAGAGATGGCGAATAAAGTCTCGGCTTGTTTTGGAGGTGGAATGATGCATGGGGATACATGCGGTGCATTTACCGGAGCAATCATGGCTGTTGGATTAAAATATGGACACTGGGATGTGAATACTCTGCTTCGGCAAAAAGAAGAAATGATGAACAAATATGCAGAATTTAGAGCATTGTTTCTGGAAAAGTTTGCAACAAACAGTTGCAAAGAGTTATTGGGCTATGATGTATCGCTTCCGGAACAGTTTGAAGAAGCACTTTCGAGTGGCAGAATGCTGGATTTTTGTCCTAAAGTAGTGGAAAGTGTGATTGAAATGTTGGAGGAAATATTATAGATGAAAGATGCACTTATTTTATTTACGAGGGTGCCGATACCAGGACAGACAAAGACCAGGCTGATGCCTTTTCTAACTGGGGAAGAGTGCGCGCGTCTACATGCCTGCTTTGTAAAGGATATATATGAAAAAGCAAAGCAGGTGGATGCGGATATTTTCGTGTTTTTTACACCAAAGGATGAAAAGAAGCTGCTACAGCAAGTTCTTGATAATGAGACAGTATGTCTTCCACAATTTGGTGATGATCTTGGTGAAAGGATGAAGAATGCGATTGGAATCGTACTGAGAATGGGGTATGAGAAAGTAATTCTGATCGGGACAGATATTCCGCAGATTCACCCGGAAACACTGAAAAATGCATTTGATAATCTTGGGGGAAAAGATATTGTGATTCATCCTACATTTGATGGAGGGTACTATCTGATCGGAATGAAAAAAGAATATGATTCTATATGGAAAATTGAACGATACGGAACGAATACAGTTATTTATGATACCTTACAGCACATGAGAAATGAAAAGCTCTCTACGGCAGTAGGTCAGATGTATTATGATGTGGATGATAAGGGAGATTTGTACCACCTGTATGAGGATATTGAAAAGGGAGCAATTTGTAACTGTCCAATTACGATTGATTATCTGGAACTGGGACTGAAAGGAAAGCTGGATAAAAATTATGAATAAGTGGGATTTGGATGCATGTATCCATTGTGGAAAATGTACCAGAAGTTGTCTGTTTCTGGAAAAATACGGAATTGATCTGCCGGTATTAAAAGAAAAACCGGAGCTGGCATATCATTGTTTCTTGTGTGGAACCTGCGGGTGTGTCTGTCCAAAAGGAATTGATGGAAAAGAGATTGCACTTGACAGTCGGAGAAAATTGGTTGAAGACGGAGGTGGGAAGCTTCTTGATAATTCATATGACGGACTGCTCTTAGAAAAGAATCCGTACAAATTTGCAAATTACCGCCATTCAAAAAAGAAAGCAGTTTTTTTTACGGGATGTAATTTTCCGTCTTTTTTTCCGAAAACGACAGATAAGTTGGTGGAAGAATTCGCAAAATATGATGTGGGAGTTGTATATGACTGTTGTGGGAAACCGATTGAAGAACTGGGACTTGTTTCAGAGGCAGCGGGGATCATTGAGCGAATCAACTGGAAATTAAAAGAGTCAGGAGTAGAACAGGTGATCATGGCATGTCCGAACTGCTATTATTTTTTAAAAGGACGACTGGATGCGGAGATTATCAGTGTTTACGAAAAAATGGCAGAGCTTAAAATTGGAAATATTTATCAAAAAGAAAGGATTCCAATGTATTATCCATGTCCGGACCGAAAAGACAGAAAGTTTGAATATGATATGAAGCCATTCCTTGTCGGAAAGGTAGAAGATGCATTCAGAGATGTACAGTGTTGCGGGCTTGGTGGATGCGCAGCTGGAAAAGAAGCGGATGTGGCACAGGCACTGACAGACCGTGTAAAAGCATCGAGGGAGCCGGAACTTTATACATATTGTGCTTCGTGCATCTGTAGTTTCAGAAGGAGAGGATATGAAGATGCAAAGCATTTGCTACCGCTTATTATGGGAATCGATGAAAAGGTACCTCTTGGGAAAACACCTATTTTGAATCGGGCAAAATGTAAATTTAAATAGGGGAGTCGTGGGAAAAGAATGACGATTAAAGAATTAGAGGAATTTCGGATGATTTGTCAAAGAGGAAGTCTTGCGAGGGCTTCAAAAGAGCTTTTTATGTCACCACAGGGACTCAGCCGTGTACTGAAAAATCTGGAAAATGAACTGGAATGTACGTTGCTTGACAGGGTTGCCTCCGGGATAGAACTGACAGAGAGCGGACAGAGGCTGTATGATTATGCGAATACGGTTCTTAGTGAATATGACAAATTGAAAAAAGAAATTGATATGATACGTGCGAGTGAGGAAGGGACAGTAGAACTTCTGGTTGCCTATGATATCCTGCGTTACCTGACGCCAGACTGTATTCTGGAATTTCAGAAGAAATATCCGAATGTGACATTTTCTTATATGGAATATCCGGATCGGATCGTAGAGAAAATGCTGCTTGACAAAGAAGGGAATGTGGCATTGTCGATCGGACCATTTGCAGGAGATTGTTTTGATATGAAAAGTTTAAAAAAATGCAGTCTGGGGCTTCTGGTCTATGAAGAACATTCTCTGGCGAAAAAAAGAGAAGCAACTATTCTGGATCTGGAAGGCGAGCCTCTTTATCTTGAAAACAGCAGTTTTAAACTCAATGAGTTTATTCAGAGCAGATGCTGGAACCGGGGATTTGAACCGGATATTGTATTTGAGACAAATGGATTTGATCTCTGCTATAAAATGTGCCGGCTGAAGAGAGGGATTTCTGTGACGATTGACTTTGTCCATGAAGATATGAATACAGAGGGGCTGGTCATGATTCCTTTCGCAGAAGATGATATGATCTGGGAAATCGGTCTTCTTACGCTGAAGGACAGAGCAATGGAATCATCAGTAGAAAAATTCTATAAGTATATAGAAAATTACAATAGCTAAACGAAGTGTTGAGGGGTAACAACAAAGCAGGAATGAAAAACAGCGTGCTTTTTGTTAATAATTTGTTATAATGAAGGACGGAGAAAATGAAGGAGGAAAATTTTAATGAAAAAGAGAATTGCAGCTCTGCTTTTAAGTACTGTGATGGCGTTTTCCTTAACAGCATGTGGAAACAGCGCAAAGACAGAAAAAGCAGACAACAAAGAAACCAAGCAGACAACCGAAGCCGTAGAGGATATGAGCTTCGATGAAATGGTGGATGCAGCCAAGGGTACAACCGTTACATTTTACGGATGGGGCGGAGATGATAGCTTAAATGACTGGCTTGACAACTACTATGCACCGCGTCTGAAAGAAAAATATGACATCACACTGGAACGTGTACCGATGGATATTGATGCGATTTTAAGTCAGCTTTCCGGTGAAATTTCAACAGATAAAAAAGATGGCGATATCGATATGATCTGGATCAACGGAGAAAACTTCAAGACCTGTAAAGAAAACAACATGCTTTACGGACCGTTTGCAGAAGAACTTCCGAACTTCCAGTCTTATATTGATACAGATGATGAAGAGACAAATGCAGACTTCTGCTTTCCGATTGAGGGATATGAAGCTCCATACGGAAAAGCACAGCTTGTTATGGTCGCAGATACAGCAGTAACACCGGATCTTCCGACAAACACAGATGAGTTCATGGAGTTCTGCAAAGCGAACAAAGGAAAAGTAACTTATCCTGCATTACCTGACTTTACAGGAAGTGCATTTGTTCGTAATGTGATTTACGATATCTGCGGATATGAACAGTTCATGGATATGGAAGCTGATAAAGAGACTGTAAAAGCAGCAATTGAGCCAGCTCTTGAATATCTGCGTGAACTGAATCCATACCTGTGGAATGAAGGAAAGACTTTCCCGAAGGATTCTACGGCACTGACCAATATGTACTCTGACGGAGAAGTTGTAATGGATATCTCTTACAGTGCATATTCAACAGCTACCAATATTGAAAATGGTACTTACACAGAAACATCTCAATCCTTCCAGTTCGATAAAGGAACAATTGGAAATACAAATTACATTGCAATTGCAGCAAATTCAGGAAACGTAGCAGGAGCCCAGGTAGCAATCAACGAGATGATGGATCCGGAAGTACAGGCAGATCGTTTCACAGAGATCCGTACCATTCCGGTTGTAGATTACAACAAATTAAACGATACACAGAAAGAAGCATTTGATAAAGTTGAAATCGGTAAGGGAGTAATCTCTCAGGATGAACTTTTATCAAAACGTCTTCCGGAAATGCCTTCCGCACTTGTACCGATCATCGAAGAGATCTGGGCAGAGGAAGTAGTAGGAAAATAAAATGAAGAAAAAAATGACACCTTATATACTGTTGGTGCCGCAACTTATATTAGGCGTAGTTTTTATTATTGGTCTGGGAACTGGAATCATCCAAAGTTTAGGGGTGATTCCAGCTTTTGGGTTAACGGAACCGACGCTGAAATATTATAAGGAGGTACTGACAAGGCCGGATCTTTTGCAGTCATTAAAATATAGTATGTACATTGCATTTATGTCGGCTTTTCTTGCCACAGTAACAGGAACATTTCTGTGTGCAGTTCTGGTGAGTGCCGGAAAAGTGCGCGGAATCATTATGCGGATCGTTCAGATTCCGATCATTGTTCCTCATGTTGTTGTGGCACTCTTTATTGTAAACATTCTTTCGCAAAATGGAATCCTTGCGAGAATCCTTGCAAATGCAGGACTGATTACGGATCAGCAGCAGTTTCCGATGCTGATCTATGACAGATATGGACTTGGTGTAATTCTTGCCTATCTGTGGAAGGAAATTCCATTCATAATCTATTTTGTGATTGCTCTGATGGCGAATATCAATGGCAGTCTTGGAGAAGCAGCGGCCAATCTTGGAGCGAATAAACTTCAGACCTTCATGAAAGTAACGCTTCCTTTATGTATGAATACAGTGCTCAGTGGTTTCCTGATCATCTTTGTATTTGCACTTGGAGCATATGAGCTGCCGTTCATACTTGGAGCAACGACACCAAAGGCACTGCCGGTTCTGGCTTATCTGGAATATACCAAGCCTGATCTGCGGGCGCGACCGTATGCGATGGCGATCAATGGAATCCTGATCGTGATCTCTCTGATTGCAGCAGTTTTATATTACATATTACTTCGCCGGAGCACGAAGAAGCTGGCAGGTTAGGAGGAATAGGAAGATGAAAAGAAAAAAGAACATCTGGGAAGGCCTGATCATAGGCATTTTTATTTTCCTGGTGATTGTACCAATTCTTACGATCCTTGTCTGGGTAGGGACAGAGAGATGGGCATGGCCGTCACTTATCCCGCAGAAAATTTCGATGAGAGCGGTGAATGGAATACTGAGAAACAGGCAGCAGCTTGTGCGACTTTGTATGTCCAGTCTTTTCATATCGGCTTCGGTCGCGTTCCTGTCGGTTGTAATCGGAACAATGACGGCGAGGGCGCTGGAATGCTATGACTTTTTTGGAAAGCGGCTGTTTTCATTTATGTCGATGCTTCCGTTTCTTGTTCCGGGAACCGTGTTTGCGATGGGGGTTCAGATTACCTTTATCAAATGTGGATTAAGCGGAACCGTTCAGGGAGTCATTATTGTCCATCTGATCTGTTCTCTTCCGTATGCAGTTACGCTGATGCAGGATGGAACAAGAGCAATTGGGGTAAAGCTGGAGGAGCAGGCAAGAGTTCTGGGGGCTGGTGCGCTTCAGGCGTTTTTTAAAGTGACACTTCCGAATCTGTTTCCGGTCATGCTTTCTGCGTTTTCGATGGCATTTGTTGTTTCGTTCAGTCAGTATTTCTTGACGTTGATGATCGGCGGGGGAAATGTCAAAACATTTGCAATCGTCATGGTTCCATATCTCGGAAGCGGAGAACGTAATTTTGCCAGCATTTACAGTGTGATATTCCTGGTGATCATGCTTCTGGTGTTTGGAATACTGGAATGGATCGTGGGACGTTTTACAAAGGCACAGGAAGTAGAATATTATTAGGCAGGAGGAGCACATGAGTCTTACAATTAAAGAACTTTGTGTAGATTTACAAAAGACAAGAATACTGAAGAATATAAATCTGGAGATTAGAACGGGAGAATTTGTTTCGCTTCTTGGCGCCTCAGGCTGCGGAAAGACAACACTGTTAAAAAGCATTGCAGGTCTTCTTGAAACGCAGGAAGGGGATATCCGGATCGATGACACATCGATTACAAATCTTGCACCGGAAAAAAGAGGAACCGTGATTGTTTTTCAGGATCTCAGACTGTTTCCGCATATGACGGTAGAACAGAATATCAGCTTTTCGATGGATCTGAAAAAAATCCCGAAAAAAGATAAGCAGGCGCAGGTAGGAGAACTGTTAAAAGCTGTCCAGCTGGAAGGATTTGAGAAGCGTAAGATCCGGGAAATGTCCGGTGGACAGCGTCAGAGGGTCGCGCTGGCAAGAGCGCTTGCGGCAGATCCGAAAATTCTTCTTCTTGATGAACCATTTTCAAGCCTGGATGAGAATCTGCGGTGCGAGATGGCAGATCTGGTAAGAAAGCTGCATCATGAGATGGGTCTTACGGTCGTTATGGTCACGCATGATAAAGAAGAAGCGATGAAGGTGTCTGACCGGATCGCTCTGATGAAAGCTGGAGAAGTGCTTCAGTATGATAAGCCGGAGAGGATGTTCTACCATCCAGAGTCCAGAGCGGTGGCAGATTATATGGGACAGACAAATTATATTTTTGGGAAAGTGGAGAATGGCAGATTCGTAAGCCGGGCAGTTTCATTTGAGACGCAGAAAGCGGAAGGAGAGTATGAACTGATGGTCAGACCATCGGCGATCACGCTGACCGTAGATGAGACGGAAAGAATGTATCAGATTGAAGAAGTTATGTTTGAGGGGGAAACAGCAGAAATCCTGTTGAAGTATGCAGATGGAAAGCTGACAGTATGGATGCTTCACCGTGACTGGATGAAACTGGGGGTAAAAACAGGAGAACTGGTTGGCATCAAAATTGATGAAAGACAGGGGATTTTGTTTCAGAAGTGATAAAAGGAGAATGGTATGCGAAAAATAATTCATGATTGTGACTGTACGTTTGGAATTAACGGGTGTGATGTAGATGATGGACTGGCACTGCTGTATCTTCTGGGGGATCCGGAAGCAGAGGTCCTGGGAGTGACGACAACTTATGGGAACAATACGCTGGAGAAGGTTTACGAAAATACAAAGAAGTTTGTAAAGAAAATCGGGCATGACGAGTTGCGCGTTTACAAAGGTGGAGCAACACCTGGAGAAACCGAAAGTGAAGCGGCACATTATCTTGCCGAGATGGCAGAAAAATATGCCGGGGAGCTGGAAATTCTGGTGACGGGTTCCGTGACAAATCTTTATGGAGCCTGGAAACACAATCCTGAGTTTTTTCATCAGGTGAAGAGTATCGTATTGATGGGAGGAACAACAGAACCGCTGATCTTTGCAAAGCGGGAAATGGATGAACTTAATTTCTCCTGTGATCCGCTGGCAACTTATGCGACACTTACCAGTGGAACGGATGTTGCGGTTATTACGGGTAATAATTGCCTGAAGGTACTTTTTACAAGAGAAGAGTATGAAAGAGAACTTTCGGATCTGAGTAAGGGAGTTGTAAGGCTGATCAAGAATGAGACGGATTACTGGTTTGACAATAACTGGGATGAATATGGAATTCCCGGATATTATAACTGGGATGCGATCGCTGCGGCTTACATGATGCATCCGGAACTTTTTGAGACACAGATAGTGGACATGCAGCTGTCAACAGAAAAGCTTACAAAGGGAAGAATGATTCTGGCAGAGGATGAAGCGAAAAAGAACTGCACCCTCAAGATCCCGGTGATCAGAGATGCGGACGAGTTCCGGAGAAATCTGTATGATACCTGGATGAACGTAAAAATTGAAACCGTGAAGTAGAGATGAAAATATCAATTATTATACCAACATACAATGAAGAATCGACAATTGAAAGGCTGATGGAGACACTGGAGCCGCTGAATGAAAGATGTGAGATTCTGTTTGTAGACGGGGGAAGCACGGATGGAACACTGGCACTTTTGAAGGACCGGTATCCGGTGATTCAGTCCCCGAAAGGAAGGGCAAAGCAGATGAACATGGGAGCGGAAGAAAGCAGTGGAGATGTACTTTTTTTCCTGCACTGCGACAGTGAAGTTCCACCTACAGCATTAGAAGAGATTGAGACTGTAATGAAAAAATACCGGGCAGGGTGTTTTGGAATTGCATTTCATTCATATAACTTTTTTATGTTCACCTGCAGGGTGATCTCCAATCACAGGATTAAAGACAGAAAAGTAATGTTTGGAGACCAGGGGATTTTCATTGACCGGAAGTTGTTTTTTGAAGTGGGAAAATTTCCAGAGATGCCGATTCTGGAGGATTATCAGTTTTCATTGATCCTCAAAGAAAAAGGGATTCCGCTTGGGATGACAAGACACAGGATTTATACTTCAGACAGAAGATTTGGCGGAAATACAATCGAAAAGCTGAAAGTAATGTGGCTTATGAACCGGCTGAGAGCCATGTACCGGGATGGTGTTCCGGCAGAAGAGATTGCAAAATTATATAAGGATGTCCGTTAGGGGGCTGTGAAAAAAGCATAGTCCCGAAAAAAAGAAGGACCAAGGGGTTATTATA